>Ga0255109_1000780_pt1 | contig 8726 bp, 8 predicted proteins | sample Law_Miss_RepB_8h_FD_188471 | JGI IMG/M metagenome (GOLD analysis project Ga0255109, IMG submission 188471) | Freshwater microbial communities from St. Lawrence River, New York, United States - Law_Miss_RepB_8h | ecosystem: Environmental > Aquatic > Freshwater > River | place: USA: New York... | reverse complement strand
CTTCTTTGCTAAACGAATTGCACCCGAGGCGGTGAACTGACCGTGTGTACCAAACAGAATGTCTGCGCGATCGCCAATTGCTTCGCGAACTGCGCGCACCATCTTTTCGGATAGATCCATGGCGTGTAGCGCCGGCTGACGACCGTCGTACACCGAGTATCGACCTGCTGGGTCAAACTTCACGCCAGTGAAACCGCGTTCCACTTCACGAACTGCACACTCGGCTGCTGCGTCTGGATCGCTGTACACCGGGTCGTCCGAGTACACGTCTACGCCGACAGGTGGATACAGGTATGTGTAAGCGCGAAGTTTTTCGTGCACTCGTCCACCGAGCAATTCATACACAGGCTTGCCAGTTTCTTTGCCGCAAATGTCCCACATGGCCATTTCCAAACCGGAAACGATTCCACCAGTGGTGAGGTCTGGGCGGTGTGCATAACCGCGGCCGTACACGTTGCGCCACATGTGTTCAATATGGAAAGGATCGGCACCAATGACATGGCGTGCCGCAACTTCTTCTGCCATTTTCGCAACCAAATGTGGCGAATACGTAGCAGTGTAAATCTCACCAATTCCGGAAACGCCGGTATCGGTAGTGAGCTTTACGAAGATGAAGTAACGACCACCGAATCGTGGCGGTGGATTACCCACCACGAATGTCTTGATGTCGACAATTTTCATATTAGAAAACGATGACGTTTCGGAGTGCTTCGCCGCGCTTTACCGCGTCGATTGCTTCGTTGATTTGCTCGATCGGGTATGTCTTAGTAACGAGTTCGTCAAGCTTCACTCGGCCCTGGCCGTACAAGTCAACCAAGTTTGGAATGTCTACTTGAATGCGAGCGCTTCCCATCTTTGAACCAAGAATGTTTTGGCTGTATGCAGCCATTGTTCCTGGGTCAATTTCTGACATCACACCGCTTGCAGGCATTCCTACAAGAACAACAGAACCGCTCTTTGCGAGCATGCCATACGACGAGTCGAATGCTGACTTCACACCAACAGTGACAAACACGTAGTCGGCGCCATGACCGCCGGTGATTTCAAGCACGCGTGCTGCGACATCGTCTGTCTTCGAGTTAATACCGTGCGTTGCTCCGAAGTCTTTCGCTGCCTCAATCTTGCTGTCCACAACATCGATTGCAATGACCGTGCGAGCGCCACTGACTTGTGCACCTTGAATGGAGTTAAGTCCAACGCCACCCGTTCCGATTACTACGACGTGGCTACCAGCCGGAACTTTTGCGGTGTTGGTTACTGCACCAAAACCTGTGATTACTCCGCAGGCCAACAATGAAGCACTTGCCATTTTGATGTTCTTTGGCACCGACACACACTGTGATTCATGCACCAAAACTTTTTCAGCGAATCCACCGGTGCGCATACTTTGCACAACTGACTTTCCATCTTTGTCGGTGATTGGAGAAGCAGCATCAAGCGGGAATTGCGTCGAGCATGTAACTGGGTTACCCATGCTGCATCCGTGGCAATGACCGCACGAACGAATGAGCGTGACAACAACATGGTCCCCCACCTTCACGGTGGTGACTCCGCTACCTACGGTTTCTACAACTCCGGCACATTCGTGACCGTACACAGCAGGAAGAGTGCCGCCCCAAGCGCCATCTGCATAGGAAATGTCGCTATGGCAAATAGCGACTGCAGAAAGTTTTACCTTCACTTCACCGGGACCAGCGTCGGCGAGTGTCACTTCTTCAATGACCAGTGGTTTTCCAAATTCGCGACAAACGGCTGCTTTCATAACTGTTGATTCCTTTTTCTTGTGGGGTTTTTAAAAAACTACTACTTGGCGTACTCGGGGCACTCGTTATCAAGGATGTGCATTAGTGCTTCGAAATGCAACACTGCGGCCCCTGGATATTCTCGTGTTTGTTTGGCAACCAGCGCCGCGGTTTCATCATCGACTAACTGAAGTGGCCGTCCAGTAGAGAGCGCAAGCACCTGCAATTGCGCGGATTTTTCAAGGTAATACAGCGAATCAAAAGCCTGAGCCACGGTCTCGCCTACCACCATGACTCCGTGGTTGCCCATGAACAACACGTCTTTGCCGTCGACAAGTAGCGAAGCGATGCGCTCGCCTTCCGTTGGGTCAAGGGCCATGCCCGAATAGTGACGGTCATAGGCAATGCGCCCGTGGAACGCACTCGCGTTCTGATCGAGCATCAGAAATTCAAAATCTTTCAAGCAAGCAAGAGCCGTGGTGTACGGCATGTGCGTGTGTAACACGCACTTTGCATGGGGAACATTGCGATGCAAGTACGAATGCAGCACCCACGCAGTTGGGTCAACTCCGAATTGCAACGAATCACCCTGCATCGCCGTATCCACAGCGACCAACCCACTGGCAGTTGCTTGCGAAAAATGCATGCCAGCACGATTGACAACAAACTGTTGGCCATCATCGGACACTGCCATGCTGAAATGATTCGCAACGGCTTCATGGAAGTTCAGTCGCGCAGCCCAACGAAATGCAGTAGCCAACTCTTTGCGTACTTGCAGTTCTCGTGACATCGCTTCCCCCTAGCGCTGACTGAACTCGGTGTTATTCGAGTTCGGCTGGGAAGCCGGGTGCACGCAAGTCGGTGCCTGTTGCATCTTCAAGCAACTTCACCACTTGCGATGACCATGCTTCTCCGCCGTAAGCCTCTTTCGCGCGAATAAATGTTTGGTACGTGTGGCCAGCAAGGTCCAGTGGCACACCGAATTCGCGACCGAAGCCCATAGCGAAACCCAAGTCCTTCAGTGCAAGGTCCATAGTGAAGTTGATGTTGTACGAACCGTTCAAGATGACTTGGCTTTCGGTTTCGTGCACAAAACTGTTTCCCGAACTTTCCTTAATTGCTTCGAACGCAACGCCAAGGTCGAGACCTGCACGCTTTGCAAGCATCAATGCTTCTCCAGCGGCAACCAAGTGAATGAACGCGAGCATGTTGGTGATCACCTTGATTACTGCTGCACTGCCAAGTGGTCCGATGTACAACACCGGGTTGCCCATTGCAGCAAGTGCTGGTTTGTGCGCTTGAAACACTTTGTCTTCGCCGCCAACAAGCACCGTGATGTCGCCGTGCGCTGCTTTGTGCACGCCACCAGTTACTGGTGACTCGAGCACTTGCACACCTTTTGACTTTGCAATTTCGCCAAGGCGCATGGTTTCGCTTTGATCATTCGTGCTCATGTCTACCCATGTGGCCGGAGTTGCACGTCCAGCAAGTGACTCAAGCACACCACCAGGTCCGGCAACTACTGCATCAATTGCACGCGGCGATGGCAAGCAAGTGAATACGGTGTCAGATGCATCACAGAGTTCTTTGATTGAAGTGGCCCACTTTGCACCCTTAGCTACAAGTGGCTTACCGGCCTCTGCATTGAGGTCGAAGATGGTGACTTCGAAGCCATTGCGAACAAGACTGCCCGCAAGAAACTTGCCGATGTGACCAAGACCAATAAATCCGCAACGCATATATTCCCCTTTGAATACGAATGAATACTTATGTCTACAACTGAATCCAGGTGGTCTTCAAATTCGTGTAGCCCTCGATGGAGTGCAACGAACGATCGCGACCAGTACCCGACTGCTTGAAACCACCAAATGGCGTGGTGATTGATGAACGGTCGAATGTGTTGACCCACACGGTGCCTGCACGCAATTGACGCGCAATCTTGTGAGCCTTGCTTACATCGCGTGTCCACAATGCAGCACCAAGGCCGTACTGGGAGTCATTTGCAATGCGCACTGCTTCTTCGTCGCTTGATGCGCGAATTGAACCAAGTACTGGTCCGAAGATTTCTTCCTTTTCGATGCGCATTCCAGGCTTCACGTTTTGGAAGATAGTTGGCGGAATGTAAATGCCGCCCTTAGTTGGCTCTACTGGCTTGCCACCCGTGTGAATGGTTGCGCCTTCTGCTTGGCCAATGCCGATGTATTCATTCACGCGATCAAACTGCGCACGGTCAACAATGGTTCCCATTGCTGTCGTTGGGTCATAGGTGTCGCCAGGCATGATGGTCTCTGAAACCTTGCGCACCTTGTCGAGCAACTCGTCTTCGATCGTTTGATCAACAACCATGCGCGTACCTGCGTGACAGGTTTGGCCGGCGTTATAGAACACACCCCACGCAATAGCCGAAGCTGCAGCATCAAGGTCTGGGCAATCGCTCAGCACCACGTGTGGCGTCTTGCCACCAAGCTCGAGTGACACAGCCTTTGCGTTGCTTTCTGCTGAGTACTTCAAGAAGTACTTGCCCACTTCTGTTGAGCCTGTGAATGCCAACTTATTGACATCCATGTGCTTACCAAGTGTCCCACCGCAGCTTGGTCCAAAACCGTTCACCACATTGAACACGCCTTCTGGCAAACCAGCACGCACCGCAAGTTCAGCAAACAACAATGCCGACAACGGTGACTGCTCTGCTGGTTTCAAAATAATGGAGTTTCCGCCGGCAAGTGCTGCGCCAACCTTCCACGAACTAATGATGAGTGGGTAGTTCCAAGGAACCACTGCACCAACAACACCCATTGGCTCGCGCTCAATCAATGCGATGCTGTCGCGAGGAACTGGAGCAATTTCTCCGTACAACTTGTCAATCGTTTCTGCGTACCACTGAATGTTGTTTGCACATGATGCAACGTCAACGTTGAGCGAGTCACTAATTGGCTTTCCGCAGTTCATGGTTTCAAGAAGTGCTAACTCTTCTGCGTTTTCACGAATGAGCTGTGCCCACTTCAACATCACGTTCTTGCGATCCTGCGGCGCCATCTCGCTCCACACACCACCTTCGGCAACGTGTGCAATAACTGATCCATCGCGCGGGTTAATGGACTCAAAGGTCTTCCCACTTGCTGAATCAACAAACTTTCCATCGATAAACAATTGGGTGCGTGCAACCTTTTGGCCTGCTCGCTTGGTCCAGTCTGCGGTGGTGAGTGCATTTGCCATGGGGAATTTCTCCTTGAGTTTGTTCGTAAAGCGTAAAAACCGTACCAGCAAGAGGCCTGCTTCTAGGCTTCCAGAGTGGAAACGCGCTCGTTTTTAGCAATTGCTTCAGTTGAGCGCACCGGCTCCACGCTGCTCTGCTCCATTTTGCGAGGCACCAATCTGGCGGGCACTCCTATTGAATACCTCAATATTCAAACCAAGAACTTTGCGCGAATTCGCAGCGAGTGCGGCCAACCGAAAATCAGGTTGTCTCGCCAACCACTTGCACTAGTGCGCAAACTCACTGGTCGCTACCCGTGGCGAGATATCTCATATTTCAGTTCTGCATCATGGCGTCTGTACCTCAGTGCAATTGCTTCTCAGCACACCACTGCGAATGGTGTCTTCGGAGTGAAGATGCACTGGAACCAATACAAGCGCCACATGCTGGACATGGGCGTTGATGCAAGTTTCTGGAATGTGCCAGTGAAGTGGGTACGCATCACGCGTGAAGACGAACTTCGTCAAGCAATTTCATTTGTTCGTGCAGCGCAAACCGAGTCGTGGAACAGCAACATGGCAACCAAAGCCGACCCCGTGTACGACGCAGACGCAATTGCCGCTGCACTGAGTCGCATCTCTGACGAAAACTCAGATTGGGATGTGTACTTCACCCAGAACAGCATCACGCCACTACACATCACGTACGAGCAACTCACTCGCAACATGGATCTCACCATTAGGCGCGTTATGGCATTCATTGACACGCCCATAGATGTGGTTCCTGAACCGCAAACCAAGAAGCAAGGCGATGCAATAAATAAGGAGTGGGCTGAGCGCTTTCTTGCGCAATACCCAGAGCACACCGAGCGAACCCGCATGTGGCAGGGCTTACACTAAGAGCGTGAGCACCAAGCACGTATCTGACATTTTTGACCCAACTCAGTGGGACGAAGTCCAAGGTTTTTCGTTTAACGACATCACCTACCACCGTGCAAAGGCGCACGGCACGGTGCGCATTGCGTTCAATCGCCCAGAAATTCGCAACGCGTTTCGCCCCGCAACTGTGGATGAACTATTTACTGCACTCGATCACGCACGTCAGTCAAGCGACGTTGGCTGTGTACTCCTCACCGGCAACGGACCTTCGCCAAAAGATGGTGGCTGGGCGTTCTGCAGTGGCGGAGATCAGCGCATTCGCGGCAAAGACGGATACAAGTACGCAGACGGCGAAACCGCAAACACCATCAACCCTGGCCGCACGGGGCGCTTACACATTTTGGAAGTTCAGCGACTCATTCGCTTCATGCCAAAGATCGTGATCTGCGTTGTTCCAGGTTGGGCTGCTGGTGGCGGACACAGCTTGCATGTCGTGTCCGACCTCACGCTTGCCAGCAAAGAACACGCACGCTTTAAGCAAACCGACGCAGACGTCGCAAGCTTCGATGGCGGTTTTGGTTCGGCATACCTGGCGCGACAAGTTGGACAAAAGTTTGCGCGCGAAATTTTCTTCCTTGGTCGTGAATACTCCGCAGAAGATGCGCGCCAAATGGGCATGGTCAATGCAGTTGTTCCTCACGCCGAACTTGAAGCGACTGCGTTGCAATGGGCAAAAGAGATCAATGGCAAAAGCCCAACTGCGCAACGCATGCTGAAGTTCTCGTTCAACTTGATCGACGATGGTCTTGTTGGACAACAAGTGTTTGCAGGCGAAGCCACTCGTCTTGCCTATATGACCGATGAAGCCGAGGAAGGACGTAACTCGTTCCTCGAAAAGCGCGAACCAAATTGGGACGCGTTCCCCTGGCTGTACTAGTTCTTCATGATCGTCACCGTTGACGATGCGCTAGACCCGCGACTGAATGCATTTCGTTGGCGTGAACGGCAACTCACCACCATTGCCCAACGTAAATCTGCGCTGAACGAAGGTCTGTTCATTGCTGAAGGCGACTTAGTAGTGCATCGAGCACTTGAAGCCGGTTGCATTCCAGATGTGGTGTTGTGTGACCCAAAGTGCGCAGAAGAGTTTTCGGATGCCGTGCACCATGCTGGCGGTTCAACACTTGTTGCCAGTGCCGATATTCGTCGCGAGGTAACTGGGCTTGGCGTACCACTTGATGCGATTGGTGTGTTTAAGCGTCCACCGATTATCTCCAGTGATGACCTCATCGCTCGCTCAACCAGACTGATCGTGCTTGACTGCGTGGACAACCCAAGCAACGTTGGGTCAATTGCACGCACAGCCGCAGCTCTTGGATGGGACGGGTTGCTGCTCGATTCAACGAGTTCAGACCCACTGAGTCGCAGAGCATTGCGTGTCAGCATGGGCACCACGTTCAAACTTGGCTTCGCTCGTTTTGTAAGCACCAGCGAAATACTTACACAACTGCATCAATCCGGATTCACCACCATTGGCCTTACGCCGCACCACGAATCACGTGAAGTCAGTAATCTTCGATCGATTCAACTTGAGGGAAAGCGAGCACTGGTGCTTGGTTCTGAGCGACAAGGCCTGAGTGAGGCAAGCCTCGATCAGTGCACTCAACTTGCCAACATCTCCATGGCCGATGGTGTCGATTCACTTAACGTGGCATCTGCTTCAGCAATCGCCTGCTTCGCCTTGTTGTAACTAGCGGTTAATCATGTGCTGCGCAGCATTAGTCATGTATTCGGTGAGTTGCGCGTGAATATTTGGGTCGGTCGCACATTCATCAACCGCAGTTTGCATATGCAGCATCCATCGTTCGCGTTCTAATTCGCCAATTGCAAATGGAAAATGGCGCTGCCGTAAACGTGGGTGACCTCGCTCATCGCTATACGTCGTAGGCCCACCCCAGTATTGAATGAGAAACAGCGTCAACCTTTCACGCGCACCAGCCAAGTCGTCATGGTCGGGATACAACGGCCACAACACGTCGTCTTGCACCACGCCTTCGTAAAAGCGATCCACTAAGCGAACAAAGAATTCGCTTCCACCAACTTCGTCATAAAGCATGGCCATGACGACTAGAAGAACTCAGGCTCTTCCCATTCAGGGAAGATATCTGGCAAGTCTGTGGTCACGCGTTCGGTGAACACTGCGGGGCGCTTTTCCAAGAAGCTCATCACTCCTTCTTGCACATCTTTTGACCGTCCACGTATTTGAATGCCGCGGCTATCAACACGATGTGCGTCCATCGGGTGTGGTGCTCCAAGCATTCTCCACATCATTTGACGTGCAAGTGCGACAGATACTGGAGCCGCGTTATCAACGATTTCTTTTGCCAGTGCATATGCGGCTGGCAATAAATCATCTGGCTCATGAATGCTGCGTACCAATCCGCCGCGTAGCGCTTCCTGTGCATCAAACACTCGCCCGGTCATCACCCACTCTTGGGCTTGAGCAATGCCAACAATTCGTGGCAAGAACCACGATGAACATGCTTCTGGGACAATTCCCCGACGAGTAAATACGAATCCCATTTTGGCTGAACTTGAAATAAGACGCATATCCATCGCCAACGTCATGGTTGCACCAATCCCCACCGCTGGACCATTGATTGCGCCAATGATTGGCTTGTTGCACTTGAACATTCGCAAGGTCACCGTTCCGCCACCATCGCGACGAAACTTTGACTGCGAATCGGTGCTGAGCGAACCATCGTTAAACGTGCCGCCTCCGCCGGATAAATCTGCACCTGCACAGAACCCGCGTCCCGAACCAGTCATCACGACTGCGCGAACGTTGTCATCCGCATCGATTTCATCGAACACCATGTGCAATTCGCGCATCATGGTATTGGTGAATGC
>Ga0255109_1000757_pt1 | contig 8831 bp, 6 predicted proteins | sample Law_Miss_RepB_8h_FD_188471 | JGI IMG/M metagenome (GOLD analysis project Ga0255109, IMG submission 188471) | Freshwater microbial communities from St. Lawrence River, New York, United States - Law_Miss_RepB_8h | ecosystem: Environmental > Aquatic > Freshwater > River | place: USA: New York... | reverse complement strand
GGTTGCTGTGATGATCCTCTGCAGTGCCCAGCATGACAAAGAGCTTGGCCTGGTCAAGATCAGGGCCGCCGAACTCCCAGAAACTCCCGCCGATGGTGTAGATCATTCCGGCGGCCATGTTGACGGAGCAAAAACCACCGTGGGCGGCATAGTTTGGTGTTCCAAACTGACGCGCGAACAACCCGGTCAGCGCCTGCATCTGATCTCGGCCCGTAAATAACGCGAATTTTTTTGGATCGGTTGCGCGGATCTTAGAGAGTCGATCGGTCAGTATGTCCAGGGCCTGGGCCCACTCAATGACTTCGAATGCCGACTCGCCGCGATCCCTTCCGGTAATGCGTCGCAGGGGCTTAGTAATCCGGGCGGGAGAGTGCTGCTTCATGATCCCCGAAGACCCCTTCGCGCAGATGACCCCTTTGTTTAGCGGATGCTGGGGATTGCCATCAATGTAGCGGACCTCGCCATCACGCAGATGAACCCGAATACCGCAGCGGCAGGCGCACATGTAGCAGGTCGTGGTTTTAATCTCGTTGGTCTGCCCGGTCTGGTCCGAAATAGGATCATGGAGTGGCGCTGTTTTCAAGAGATCAAAAAACGAGATTGGTTTTTCTGTCATGTGATTAATCCTTGGATTCTTCTGAGGCATGTGCAATTCGAATAGCAAGCGCAATCGATGCAATACGGGAAAAGACACTATCTGCCCGCGAGGTCAATACGATAGGAACCGACGCGCCGGTGATTACGCCCGCACAGGCCCCCGATGCCATGTAGATAAGAGACTTAAATAAAATATTGGCCGCCTCAAGATTGGGCAGCAAGAGCAGGTCGGGGTCGCCAGAGACGCTCGATTGGATTCCCTTAATTGCAGCAGACTCTCGAGAGATCGCATTATCAAATCCGAAGGGGCCCTCGATCGTTGCGGCCGGGAACTCGCCGCGAACCAATTCCGCTGCATCCGTTGTTGCAACCATAGCTGGATTGACGACCTCTACCGCGGCAACGATTGCAACCTTGGGCTTCGCAATGCCGAGTCGATGTAAGACCACAATCGCATCATGGAGCATCTCTTTTTTCTGGGCCAGGGTTGGTGCAAGATTCACAACACAGTCGGTGAGCGCCAGGAGCTTGTGATAGCTTGGAATATCGCAGATCAGCACATGGCTGATGCGTCGGGCCGTGCGCAGGCCCGTTTCCCGATTCACCACAGCAGCCATAAGCTCATCGGTGTGGAGAGAGCCTTTCATCAAGACCGCCACCCGTTGATTTCGCACAAGCTCGGTTGCAATCTTAGCGGCAGCTTTTGGGTCTGCCGGTGTATCGATCACCGTACAGGCGCTGATATACAGAGAGGATTGTTGGGCGGTAGCCTCAATCAGGGGCCTTGGCCCAATCAAGAGTACCTCTGCGAGGGCGAGCCTAGCCGCCTCGACGGCAGCCCCAAGAGATGTCGCATCGCAGGGGTAGACCACACCAAGGGCGATCGATGTCTTTTCTTGGGCGATTAATGCGCTGAGTCGAGGATGATTAGCGCTGATCATTGTGAACTCGGCATAGTTGGACTTCGATGGCGCGCATGATGGTGCCTGCGGTGAGAGGTAAAGAATTTTGCAATTTCGCCTAATAAGAAATCATCAACACCTGAACTGAGATCAATCGCAAGACGGCGCGTGTAGAAGCACCCCAGATCTAAGCCCACGCCAAGTGCGCAGATCTCGAGTTCTGATGAACGCTCGACGGATGTCACAACCTGTCGAAGGTGTTGGTCGAGATAATACTCATCATTTTCTTGATGCGTGGCGGTATCCATTGGGCAGCCATCGGAGATCACAATCAGGATTTTTCGGCGGGCCGCCTTCTGCCGAAGTCGACCGCAGGCCCAGGCAACGGCCTCACCATCGATACCCTCACGAAAGAGATCATGCCGGCGCAGCGCAGCGATTCCACGCCGGCCTCGTTGCCAGCTGACGGCCGAGGGCTTGAAAACGATATGCAGGGCTTCATTGAGTCGACCTGGGTCCTCTGGTTTGCCCGATCTTGCCCAGTCGCGCCGAGCACGGCCGCCACTCCAACTGTTTGTAGAAAAACCAAGAATTTCGCTCTCGCCGCCTGCACGTTCGATCGCTCGAGACAGTGCATCGACCATCAATGAGGTCTGCTCCGAGTGGGTCTTCATGGAGCCTGAGCAGTCCAGCAGAAATGTCACCGCGCAACGGATGATGGGCTGGTCTTTTTCGCGGCGAAATATGGAGTGTTCCTGTGGGTCGCTGATCAGACGCGCGAGACGACTGCCATCGAGCAGGCCCTCGTCTTGGCCAAACGCCCAGCCAAGCCGCTCGGTGTGGCAGATGCGCTGATGGATGATCCGGGCGAGCTTTGCAACATTTAACCGTCGGCCATTTAAATCTTCATCGAGCTGCTGGCGAAGTTCTTCGAGTTGGGCTGATCGCACGAGTGTGGCCGCCTCCACTTCGCGGTCATAGCGTGTGGTAAAGACTCGATAACGGTTGGCGGAACGCTCCCAGGCCTTACTCGACCCACTTGTCGCACTCGGGGGCGGAGCCGCGTTCGACGAATTGAAGTGCAGTTTCAGGGAAAATCCGTTGCGACGGCTGACTTTCCGCTGGGAGGCACCCGCGGTGGATTCAACAGTGGCAACTGCGCGGGCAACCCAGTTGGCGAGGGCGAGTGAGGGGGCAATGAAGCGCGCTTGCTCCTCACGAGCCTGAACTAAATCCACGAAAATATGGCCCAGCTCTGTGCTCATCGCTGCGCGGGTCGACTCCATGAGATCAGAAAAATCATCCGCAATTGGCTGACGGGTGAGCCTTGACCAGGAGGTGAGGGCGACGGTGAAGATGAGAACACCGACATTGGTCTCGGTTAAGCCTGAGTCGGCGAACTCTCTTGCCCACTGTAAGAAGTGGTTGGCCATATTTTGCTTCACACCCGGTAGATCATCGGGCGCTAGGCTTTCGCATCGGAGTTGCTCAAGCAGTTCATACATGAGCCTTGCGATATCGTGTTCAGGGTTGTGCTGCTGATGAAGATCTGCATCACTCAGAATCATTCGCAGGGAGGCGCCGTCGATCAGTCCGCGCTGGCAACTCTGCGGGCTGCCCCGTTCGCTGTGGTGGGCCGCATGCAAGGCGATTACAGCTGCACCCCGATAGAGGATTCCGCCGCTCCACTGCATGAGCGGGTCGCGTGTTAGGGTCCGAATTACCGCGCTGTCTCGGTCTGCGGTGGAGGTTGATGTGGCGAGACTATCCAAGTTGATTGCTGGCCTGGTGGCGATTAAAACCTGGCAGCTCGCCGTTAAAGCAGCGCTGGAAATACTCCGCAATAATCTCCCGCTCCGGCAACTCAGATTTATTGACAAACGAGAGATGGAAGGCGAGACCAACGTCTTTAAATATCTCGGTATTTTCCGCCCAGGTGATCACCGTGCGCGGTGACATGAGGGTTGAGAGATCGCCCACCGCGAAGCCCTGTCGGGTCAGGCCCGCAAGGGCTACCATGGCGTTGATTGTTGAGAGCCCCTGAGGCGTCGCCATTGTGGGAACGCGGGCCAGCACGATTTTCGCTTCCTCCTCGGGGGGCAGGTAATCGAGTGAGGTCACGATATTCCAGCGGTCAAGCTGGGCATGGTTGAGAATCTGGGTGCCGTGGTAGAGGCCCCCGAGATTGCCGAGGCCCAGCGTGTTCATCGTTGCAAACAAGCGAAAACTAGCATGAGGCCGAATGACACGTTTCTGGTCGAGAAGCGTGAACTGCCCCTCTCGCTCTAAGACTCGTTGAATTACAAACATGACCTCGGGTCGGCCCGCATCATATTCATCAAAAACAATCGCCATGGGCCGCTGGAGGGCCCAAGGAAGAAGCCCTTCTTGGAATTCAGTGATCTGCTTGCCATCTCGAAGTTGAATAACGTCTTTTCCAACAAGATCAAGGCGGCTAATGTGGCCATCAAGGTTGATGCGAATACACGGCCAGTTCAGCCGGGAGGCGACCTGTTCAATGTGGGTGGATTTACCGGTTCCGTGCATGCCCTGCAGCACGACCCGGCGGTTGTGTGAGAAGCCCGCCAGAATCGCGAGTGTGGCCTGATGATTAAAACGATAGGCGCGGTCAATCTCTGGAACATGATCATCGGGCTCTGCGAAAGCGGGTACCGTGAGATCGGAGTCGATGCCGAACACCTCACGGACGGAGATCGCTACAGTGGGTTGAGGGCCTATCATTGGGTTATGCGGCTTGGAATTCGCGGTCATTGTCTTGGTCGATCGGCAGATCGCTATTAATTTTGGAGATGGCCTCTGCAGCCCGCCTTAGCGCGGGAAGCGCTGATAGCGCCCGCTCCTTTGAAAAACGCATCATTGGCGCCTGAATGGCGAGCCCCATGTTCGATGCACCACTGGGCGAGGGAATTAAGATCCCAAGGCAGAGAAGGCCGGGAAGAAACTCCTCTTCATCGAAGGCGAACCCCTGCTGTTTGACGCGTTCGAGTTCTTGTTCGAGTTGATCAAAGTTCGTGAGGGTGTTGGCCGTAAATTTCTCAAGCGGAACTGCGGCAAGCAGACGACGCCGTTGCGCAGGGGACATCTGGCTTAGGAATAACTTTCCGGTAGCCGAGCAGTGTGACGGGACACGGGAGCCGGGGTGCAGGTAAAACCGAAGCGGTGCCGCTGTCTCAACCCGATCTAGGTAGAGCACTTCATTGCCTGAGAAGGCGGTGAGATTGCAGCTTTCTCCGATTTCATCGACCAGCTTACGCAACACCGCGTGTCGCGCGCCTTGGGTGGTGCTATTGAGTAAGACGTTCTCAGCAAGCCGGGTGAGGCGTTGCCCCGTGCTGTAGTGGCGGCCATTACCGTCGCGCTGGAGAATCTCGGCATTCTCGAGCTGCTGCAGCATCCGATGCACGGTGGGCTTGGGCAATCCCGTCTCGTCGACGATGGCCTGCAGGGTAAAGGGCGAATCTCGCTTGGCGATAATTTCAAGCAAGGCAAAGAGCCGTAGATTTGGGGTGTCCCCATCTATTCGGCTGATGCTAGCGTCTGGCTTTAACATATCCAAATATTAGTTTATTTCATTTTTCGAATCAATAAGTTCCGGAAAAAGAAATTATCGTTGACAACCTGGAGCCACTTTTCTAAACTGGGGCCGTCAAAACGAAGCGGTTCAACCGAATTCGACCTGTCGGGTCACATGGCGAGGAGAGATGGAATGAATGCAGTCAATGAGTTGCGAAAGGTCGTTCAGGGTGTCCAGAAAATGACACCGTCAGAGGCGTTTGTGGAGACCTGTGTCGCGAATGGGGTAACGGAAATGTTCGGCATCATGGGCTCGGCCTTCATGGATGCCATGGATATCTTTGCGCCGGCTGGCATTCGGCTAATTCCTGTGGTCCATGAGCAGGGTGCTGCTCATATGGCCGATGGATATGCCCGCGTCTCAGGCCGCCACGGGGTCGTGATTGGGCAAAACGGTCCGGGGATCAGCAACTGCGTCACGGCAATTGCCGCGGCCTACTGGGCCCACAGCCCGGTGGTGATCATTACGCCAGAAACGGGAACGATGGGTATTGGGCTCGGGGGCTTCCAAGAGGCGAATCAGTTGCCGATGTTCCAGGAATTTACGAAGTACCAGGGTCATGTCGTCAATCCCAAACGAATGGCGGAGTTCACGGGCCGTTGTTTTGACCGGGCAATGTCAGAGATGGGGCCAACGCAGTTGAATATTCCCCGGGATTTTTTCTACGGTGAAATTAGCTGCGAGATTCCCAAGCCCATGCGTGTTGAGCGCGGTGCCGGCGGTGAAAATAGCCTGAAGGCTGCTGCTGATTTGTTGGCCACTGCGAAGTTTCCTGTAATTCTGGCCGGTGGCGGCGTGGTGATGGGCGACGCGGTCAACGAGTGTAAGGCGCTCGCTGAGCGACTCGGCGCACCAGTTGCAACAGGCTATCTTCGTAATGATGCCTTCCCGGCGAGCCATCCATTGTGGACAGGGCCTCTGGGCTATCAGGGGTCAAAAGCGGCGATGAAGTTAATTGCTCAGGCAGATGTTGTGATTGCGTTGGGATCGCGGATGGGCCCCTTTGGCACCTTGCCCCAGCATGGCCTGGATTATTGGCCCAAAGAAGCAAAGATTATTCAAGTCGAAGCCGATCACACTAATCTCGGGCTGGTTAAGAAAATTACGGTGGGGATTCATGGGGATGCAAAGGCAGTTGCGAAGGCGTTGATTGCAAAACTTGCTTCTGCAACCCTCGCATGTGATGCGACCAAAGCAGCGCGTGCAGCAAAAATCAAAGCTGAAAAAGACGCCTGGGAGAAGGAGTTAACCGAGTGGACCCACGAGCGCGACCCCTTTAGCCTAGATATGATTGAGGAGGCCAAGGGTGAACGCACGCCTACCGGGGGCACCTACCTCCACCCCAGACAGGTGCTGCGTGAGTTGGAAAAAGCTTTGCCAGCACGGGCGATGGTGTCGACAGATATTGGCAACATTAACTCTGTCGCCAATAGCTATCTGCGGTTCGAGGAGCCCAGGAGTTTCTTTGCACCCATGAGTTTTGGTAACTGTGGTTATGCACTGCCAACGATTATTGGCGCGAAGTGTGCCGCACCGGATCGACCTGCAATTGCCTATGCAGGTGATGGCGCATGGGCCATGAGCATGGTAGAAATTATGACGGCTGTTCGTCACGACATTCCGGTAACGGCAGTCGTTTTCCATAACCGGCAGTGGGGCGCAGAGAAAAAGAACCAGGTGGATTTCTATAACCGCCGATTTGTGGCTGGTGAGCTTGAGAGCGAGAGTTTCTCTGGGATTGCGAAGGCGATGGGCGCAGAAGGGATTGTGGTCGACAAGCTTGAGGATGTCGGCGTTGCGCTGAAAAAGGCAGTGGATATGCAGATGAATCAGGGTAAGACCTGTGTCATCGAAATCATGTGTACCCGGGAGCTTGGTGATCCGTTCCGTCGTGATGCCTTAAGTAAGCCCGTGCGTTTTCTTGAAAAATACAAAGACTACGTCTGAGTCAGCGTGATAGCCCTGTCTCGCTCAATGATTAGGGTTAAAGGTCTGCGCGAGTTGCTCTGCTGATTGCCGCATCCGTGGTACGCAGCTAAGTAGATCGTCAAGGGTTTTTCTTCCGATAGGGGCCTGCACAGCAACTGCTGCGCAGGCCTTTTCTCTGGTCAGCATGACGGGCACTGCGACAGCAATCAGGCCTTGGAGATGTTCCTCGGTGTTCAAGCTGATTCGGGTCCGACGTATTTTTGTCAATTCTTGTTCTAATTCACGGCGATTTGTCAGAGTGCGCTGGGTGAGCGAGCGCATTGGTAAGAGATCGAGTAATCGGGTTCGTTGCGGCTTTGGCAAGAGGCTTAAGAGTAGTTTTCCCGTTGCTGTCGCATGCAGTGGTACATGGGAGCCGGGTGCGAGAATAACCCGTAGGGGCCAGTCGGCTTCGACCCGATCGAGGTACACAATATCCGAGCCCGCAAGGGTTGTCAGGTTGCAGGTCTCTCCCAGGTCATCCACAAGGGCTCGTAAAATCGCGTGTCGTTCGCGTTGGCTGGGGTGTCCCATCAGTGTAGCGATCGCGAAATTCTCAACTCGTCGGCCGAGTTGATACCGCTTATCACCGGGGTACTTCACAACGAGTCCGGCGAACTGAAGCTGCTCGAGAATTCGATGGGTCGTTTGTTTGGGCAGATCGGTCTCTTGCATGAGCGTCGAGACCGTTTTACCGTCAGGGCTCTGGGCGATGCACTCGAGCAGTCGAAAGGCGCGGAGCGCAGATGAGTTGGATTGATTGCTTTCCATCCCGCGAAGAATACAATTTTCATGAAAAACGGTACTTTTGTGCACCGCAATTTCACTTAACTTAGGTTTTTATACTTTCACAAGGAGATCACCCTATGACCCATTCTCAATCACGTCGGCAGGTAATTCATCGGGCGGCTGCCCTGTCGGTGGGCGCCTCCGGACTGCTCGGGGCCGCCAATACCGTGTTCGCTCAAGCAAAGTATCCCAGTCGGCCCGTTGAGTTTATTGTGCCCTGGGGTGCAGGCGGCGGGGCTGATCAGCTTGCGCGAAAGATTGGCAAGATGCTTGAGACTGATCTGAAGGCATCGTTTCCAGTCGTCAATGTCGTGGGCGCAACGGGAAACACGGGTATGACGAAGTTGTTGACTGCAGCCACCGATGGCCACGCCATCGGAGTGTTGATCGGTGACACTTTGGCAACTCTAGTTGGCGATGGGGGAGGGCGTTGGAAACTGAGTGAGATCGTACCGCTTGGAATTCTAATTCGGCAGCCCACCGGAATTTTTGTCAAAAGCGATAGCAAGTACAAGACATTCCAGGATTTGTTGAACGATTCCAAATCCAATGAAATCAAAACGGCGATCCTCGGGTTCGGAAGCGCAGATGAAATTATGGTTAAGCAGATGATCGCGAAGGGCCATAAGTTTAAGATGATTCCCTTTGCCAAGCCGGGCGAGCGTTATGCCTCAATTCTAGGTGGTCATGCGGATGTCTTACTGGAGCAGGCCGGTGATGTTGGCTCTTTCCTGTCTTCTAATCAGATGCGGCCATTGGCGTTCTTTGCAGACGCGCCCGCCCCCGGGTTTAGAGACATTCCCTTAGTAAAAAACTCGGGCTTTACCGTTAACATCAGTCAGTTTCGGGCAATCGTGATGCGGGCTGGAACCGATCCTGCCCAGGTCAATACACTTGCTGCTGCGATTGACAAGGCGGCACGCTCTGATGAATTTAAAAAGTATCTTGCTGATGAGCTTGCATTCGCAGACAGTTTTATT
>Ga0255109_1000709_pt1 | contig 9208 bp, 9 predicted proteins | sample Law_Miss_RepB_8h_FD_188471 | JGI IMG/M metagenome (GOLD analysis project Ga0255109, IMG submission 188471) | Freshwater microbial communities from St. Lawrence River, New York, United States - Law_Miss_RepB_8h | ecosystem: Environmental > Aquatic > Freshwater > River | place: USA: New York... | reverse complement strand
TCTCGATACCGCGCCAGCCGGCAAAGAGCCGAATGTTGTTGTGGTCAATCGTTCAATGTGGGTACATCACACACTCGAGTCATACAAACCGTTGTTCAACGAACTTGCAACTTCACTCAGCGGATCACCCACCATTACAACTGATGCGCTCGATCTGAACCAAGACGATCCAATGATGAACATGATGGCATCTTTAAACAAAATGATGGCACCAGCAATGATGGGCATGTCGGTGGGAACCATGGTTGGCCAACTTGCACTCAAGTCATTCGGGCAGTACGACTTGCCGCTTCCACGCGAACCGCGTGATCAAATGCTCATCGTTGCATCAAATGTTGATGAGTTTGCACACGACTGGAGCATTCCCGTAGATGACATGCGCATGTGGGTACTCATTCATGAACTCACCTCACATGCTGTGCTTACTTCACCTTACATTCGCACTGCTGTGAGCAATGCAATCAGTTCATACATCGGTAGTTTCTCTCCGAACCCGAACGCACTCATGGAACGACTCACCAGTTTGGACTTGGGCACAACTGACCCCATGGCCATGATGCAAAAATTTCTCACTGACCCCACCATCATCCTTGGAGCCGTGCGCTCGGCCTCACAAGAAGCCCAGGCGCCATCACTTGACGCCATGATCGCAGCCATCATTGGCTACATCGACCATGCGGTCGACACTGTTTCGGCTTCATTACTAGGTGGCAGTTCTCAGATCAGCGAGGCAGTCCGTCGCCGCAGAGTTGAAGCGTCACCAAGTGACACCTTTGTCGAACAACTGCTTGGCCTGCGCCTCACCCGCCAACAGGTGGAACGAGGCAATGCGTTCGCCGCCGGCGTTGTGGAGCGTGCCGGCCACGATGGCCTTGCAGCACTGTTTGTGGCGGAAGGAAACCTGCCAACTCCAAATGAATTAGATGCCCCTGGCTTATGGCTTGCTCGCCTGAACATTGAGCAACGCGATATCAACGAATAACTAATACTTAAACGCGTAATAAGCGGTGGCAAGAGTGGCATAAGCGCCAATGAAGGCAAACCCCACTGCCCCGCTCGGCACAAACAGAACTGCAAGCAATCCACCGGCAACTTGGAACAACTGGTTTCGGGTTTCATATTGCGCAAACACTCGCGATCTGTTGGCATCGGGTGCATGTCGCTGGACGATGGAATCAAAGGCGAGTTTGCCGATCGCGCCAAAACCATTCACTACTCCTGCGAGCACAATCCCCGCAGTAATGCTTCCATTCAGTGCGGCGATTATTCCCGTGCCAGCTATTACACATAACGACGTCACCAAAATACTGTGGTGATTGAGCTTTTTCGTGAGTGAAGCGCCAACTGAATTAGCCAGAAGCGTGCTCGCAGATCCAATTGCTAAGGCAAATGCGAACCATGCAAGGCCGGCCTTTTCATCGCGGAGCCAAAATGCCAAGTGGAGCAACATGAAACCGCTCGTTGCTCGCAACGAAGCCATTGCTACTCCCGCACGAACAATTTCCGGTGTACTCATTTCTTCGCGTTCTGCTCGAGTTGCTTTATCTCGTGCTGCAGCAACATGTCGTGGCAACTTCAGAGTCATTGTTGCTGCAAGCAGGAAGGCAACTGCCGACATCACCAACGAAAGTTGAGTGTCTATTCGCTGCAACAGCACTGCTGGTCCGCCGGCTAAAAAACCAACAATTCCGGTGAGCCTGCCAAATTTTCCATTTGCCGACATCAACTCGGCATCGCCATTCACCACGGTCGGTGTCATTGCCGATCGCGACACTTGATATACCTTGGCCAAAATCAATGAAGCAAATGCCAGTGGGAAAAGCAGTAACGACTGCAAATAGCGCGCCATTGCCAACACCACGATTGCGCGCAGGATTCCCACAAAAAACACAGTCATTCTTCGACCACCGGGCAAACGGTCAAGGAATGGGCTGATGCCTTTCGACAACACCACAAACGGAGCGAAACTGAACGCCAAAAACAGCAACACCTTGCTGCGAGCAGCATCCGGACTGATTGACAGAAATAGTGAGTCGGCTAAGGAAACTGCAAGTGCTGCTTCACCAGCAACCATCATGATGTGAACGCGCGACAGGCGTTGTAATGGAGTGGTCAGTGTTGCTATGCAACAACTTTCTCATATTTGTAGCCCAACCCGCGGATGGTTGCCACGCGTGTAGGCACTGCTGGGTCTAGTTCAACCTTTGAGCGAAGTCGCTTAATGTGCACGTCGAGCGTCTTGGTGTCGCCGTAGTAATCGGTTCCCCACACGCGGTCAATCAAAGTTTCGCGTGTGAGCACTCGACCTGCATTGGCCATCAGCACATACAACAATTCAAATTCCTTCAATGGAAGTTTGGCTACTTCTCCGCGCACGGTAACGATGTGCTGCTCTGGGTCAATGGAAACATCGCCGATGCTGACGGTTCCAAGTCCTACTTCTTCAATTTCGGTAGGCGTGAGCGAACTGCGACGCAACGCTGCACGAATACGTGCAACAAGTTCGCGAAGTCGATATGGCTTCACGATGTAATCGTCTGCACCGACTTCAAGTCCAACCACGGTGTCAATTTCGGAACCCTTTGCCGACACCATGATGATGGGAACTTGGCTCTTTTTGCGAATTTCGCGACACACATCTGTTCCTGAAATTTTTGGCAACATCACATCGAGCAACACGATGTCAGCTTTCACGCCTTCAAACATGGCCAGTGCTTCTGCGCCATCGCGAGCAACATGCACGCGGAAACCTTCGCGCTTTAAACCAATTTCTAAGGCCTCAATGAACGTCTCTTCGTCTTCAACAAGGAAGACAACGGGAAGATCGGCCGACATGAGAACCTACGGCCTAGGAATTTCGCCGGTTGCGTCGAGTCGAGCCTGGAAACGCGCTGCACCCTTAAGTTCTGGCTTCCAACCCGTCACGATGAATCGTGTGCGCTCGCTCACATTCACGGCATGATCTCCAATGCGCTCATAAAAACGAGCGACCATGGCAAGTTGCACAGCAACTTGCAAATCAATTTCTTTACTTGCATGAATTTCGAAAATTTCGGAAATAAATCGACGATGTAATCCGTCAAGGAATGAGTCCATGTCATCGATTGCTGCTGCTTTAGCGGCATCGTTATCGTTGAATGCTTCCATTGTGGAAACAAACAACTGTTGTGCCTGTTCGCTCATTTTTGCGATCAGGTCGCGAAGCGTTGGATCAATTTCATGTCCATACATGCGCCGGGAAGCTTTGCAAATGTTTACTGCAAGGTCTGCAGAGCGCTCAAGCTCTCCAGCAATTTTGATCATAGAAACAAGAAGGCGCAGGTCTCCGGCAACTGGTGACTGCAGAGCTAATTCCTGGAAGCACTTTTCTTCAATATCAATTGCCCGAGCATCTATTTCATCGTCGGCTTGAAGCAGATAGTCGGCGCCTTCTAAATCGCTGTTTAACAACACGGCGGTAGCACGTGGAATTGCCTCGATTACAGACTTGCCAAGAGTCAAAACATCTTGTCGAATTTCTTCGATTTCTTTATGAAACGTACTGCGAAGCTCTTCCACGTGACCAACCTATTCTCTCAGGGTTACGTTCAACCGAACTACAGATTACTACGAGGTAAACGAACTTGATTTATCGCACTTGAGTGGCAACAACCCACTCGTGCAACTTCTTTTGAGCATCACCTGACTGAGCAACGGAACCAATGCGTTCCCACTGATTGTCGCTTTGGAGGAGGAAATGGGTCGAAGCATCATCGAGCAAGAATCCGAGCACAGTATCGAGCCACATGCGGTGCTTCGGATGAGTGAGTGGTGCGAGCGCTTCAACTCGTCCATCCAAATTTCGACCCATCATGTCCGCAGAGCCAATGAGATGTAGTGGCTCGTCATCATCTAGGCCATGCTCGAATCGGTACACGCGTGAGTGTTCCAAATAGCGACCAAGAATTGATCGCACCACAATGTTTTCAGACATTCCCGCAACTCCTGCACGAATGCAACAAATTCCACGCACAATCAGGTTGATGTTTACACCTGCGCCACTGGCGCGATACAGAGCCTCAATAACTGCAGGATCTGAAATGGAATTGATCTTGATGGTGATTTTGCCTGCATCACCAAACGTTGCTTCTTTGTCAATGAGCGCAATGATGCGATCTCGCAATTGATGCGGCGCAACCAACAACACTGCGTAGTCGGGTTCTTGCGCATAACCAGTGAGGAAATTGAAAAGTTCGGCAACATCGGAACCGATGGCATCTTCACTGGTGAAGAACCCGATGTCTTCATACAACCGTGCGGTGGTGGAGTTGTAGTTGCCGGTTCCAATATGGACATAACGGCGCATTTTGTCGGGGTCGTTGCGCACGACAAGAACACACTTTGCATGCGTCTTTAAGCCAACTATTCCGTACGTCACGTGTACGCCGGCGTATTCAAGTTCCTTCGCCCACGAAACATTTCGCGCCTCGTCAAATCGGGCCTTCAGTTCAAGCACCACTGCAACCTGCTTGCCCATTTCGGCAGCCTTAATTAAGTGCATGGCAATAGACGAATCACCCGATGTGCGATACAAGGTCATTTTGATTGACTGCACCTTTGGGTCGAGCGCTGCTTGCTTGACAAAGGTTTCAACTGAAGTGCTGAACGATTCGTGTGGATGATGCACCAGCAACTGGCGTTCTCGAATGACGGCAAATATTGACTTTTCGCCCTCTTCTACAGCCTGCAATCGCCCAGCAGTAAGTGGCGGCCATGGCTCGTGACGTAGTTGTGCAATGTTCAAGTTTGCAAACTGATTCAGTGCGGTGAGATCGATACACGTTGCATGTCGCGATACGTCATCTGCATCAATTTCAAGTTCGTCAATAAGCAGAGCAACCAGTTCACTTGACATTGCTTCGGGAACTTCAAGGCGTACTGCTTTACCAAAACGGCGGCGGCGCAATTCCATCTCAACAGCAGCCAACAGATCCTCTGCGTCTTCGTCGTCAACCGAAAGGTCGGCGTTACGCGTAACGCGGAATGCATGGCACTGCACTATTTCCATTCCAGGGAACAAGCGAGGCAAATTAGCGCTGACGATTTCCTCGATGCTCACAAACGTGAACGAATCTGGCAGTTGGAAAAAACGAGGGAATGTTTGCGGCAGTTTTACCCGCGCAAAACGCTCCTCGCCAGATTTCGGATCGCGCACCACAATGGCCAAACTGAGTGCCAAGTTGGAAATGTAAGGAAATGGATGCGCAGGATCTACGGCTAGTGGCGTGAGTACGGGGAAAATTCGCGACTCAAAGACGCCGGTCAGATGCTCGCGGTCAGCTACCGACAAGTCCAACCAAGTCGAGATGCGAATGTTGTGTTCTGCAAGTTGCGGAACAAGTTCCTGCAACCACACACGCTCCTGCTGTGTAACCAGGGTTTTTGCAATTCTGCGAATGTCGTTTAACTGATGTTGCGGAGTTCGACCATCTGGCGTTTTCGAATGGACATCGCCGGCAATTTGTCCTTTTAATGCTGCAACGCGAATTTGAAAGAATTCATCGAGGTTGCTGCTGAAAATTGCAACAAACCTGCAACGCTCTAACAGCGGCACACCCATGTCACTAGCCATTGCCAGCACGCGTGCATTGAAGTCCAGCCAACTGAGCTCACGATTGATGATTCGAGCGTCGATGCCTGAATCGTAAGAACCCGCTTGTTGGGCTATTCGGGTTTTGAAGAAGTTTCGCCAAGATGTCATTGGCTGTTTACCAAGAGTTACTCAGCGTCGTTATAGCCGAGTTCCCACTCAACACTGATGCGCTCACGCTCAGCATCCCGGTTTACACGCTCTTGATTGCGGCGGAACTGTGGGTCATTGCGAGGCAACAGCACCAAACGGGCTAGTACGCGGGCGCGAAACTCCTCAAGCAGGTTGGCGTCGCCATGGTCGCTGTAGACCTCCCAATGTGGCGATGAAGGGCCCAAATACACGATTCGGGCATGTCCGCGGGAGGGTTCGGTAACTGCTGTTGCTTCTGACACAGCCCTTACGATACCGCCAAAAGTGGGCTATGTTGAGGCCAACCCCATGAACAATTCAATTCGGTCTACCGAGTGGATGAACGAAGGCAACTGCAGGAATTTCCCTCCTGCGGTGTTCTTCCCGGCTGATGGTGCAGGCGTTGACCGCGCCCGTTTGATATGCACCACGTGCCCTGTTACTTCACAGTGCCTGGAATATGCCCTTGCAGAACACATCGATCACGGTGTGTGGGGCGGATGCTCCGAACGCGAACGCCGACGCATTGCCAAACGGCGCCGCATCGAAGTGAAGGCAGTCTCTCACTAAAGATTGCCTCAAAGTAGGCTCGCCACGTGGCATCAGGGACAAACAGCAACAACATTGCTGCCCTCGACATTGGTACCAACAGCTTCCACATGGTGGTTGCAAAAGTCGTAGACCAAGGCTTCGAAGTCATCGCCCGCGAAAAGGAAAGCGTTCGCATTGGGCACGGTGCGGGCGAAATGAAAGAACTGTCTCTTGAAGCAATGGACCGCGGCATTGTCTGTTTAACGCGCATGCAACAAGTTGCCGCGTCGTTTAATGCCGACATCGTGGCGGTGGCAACAAGTGCAGTACGCGAAGCAAAAAACAAGGGCGAATTCATTCGCAGAGCACGACGTGAATCATCAATCGACATTCAAATTATTTCTGGTGTTGAAGAGGCCCGCCTCATCCACCTTGGTGCACTGCACGGCATTGGCCGACCAGAAGCAGCAATGTTTCTATGCGACATTGGCGGCGGCTCTACCGAAGTAGTCATTGGCAGCGATGACGAAGAAATGCTTGCTCGCAGTTTTAAACTTGGCGCAGTGCGCTTAACCGACAGGTTTTTCGCCTCTGAAACTTTGCACCCAAGCGCTGTGGGGAGTTGCAGAACTTTCGCTCGCTCCACGCTCATGGTCATTCAGCCAGACATTGCCGAACTTGGCTACGACATTGCCGTTGCATCGTCGGGAACTGCCGAAACCGTCGCTCGAATCATTCATGCGCAGTCGGGCGAGCCGGCACCAAAAACCATGAATCGGTTCGAATTCACGCGCATTCAGGTATCCGAGACCGTGAAGGCTCTGGCTGCATGCACCACGGTCGAAGAACGACAAAAAAAGTTTGGTATCGACAAAAGCCGGGCGCAGATCATCTTGGCCGGGGCAATTATTCTCGAAGCCATCTGCGACGTGTATGGCGTTGGCACCTTGATGTTTAGCGAATACGCGTTACGCGAGGGCGTGCTGATTGACACGCTTCGACGCCGCGGGCTTGGTCCTCAATCAAACGAACACGACCCTGCATTACATAGTGTTCGTCAACTTGCCGAACGCTGCGACGATCGCATCGAGCACTCCGAAAATGTTGCACGTCTTGCGTGCCAAATATTTGACCAAATGCAAACCGTGCTTGATCTTGACAATGATTCGCGAAGACTCCTTGAGGCCGCTTCATTACTGGCAAACGTTGGAGTCGTTATCTCACACTCCAAACACCACTTGCACTCCTATTACGTCATCCGTAATTCCGAATTGGTCGGCCTCAGTGACCGCGAGATAGAACTCATTGCTCAAATTGCTCGGTACCACCGCAAAAGCGAACCGAAATTGGATCACGCTCCATTTACTGCGTTAAACGAAAACGACCGCCACATCGTGCGGTCGCTCGCAGGGATACTGCGAATTTCGGTTGGCTTAGACCGAACTCACGACGGTCGCGTGAAAAAGGTGTCGGTAGAAATTTTGGAAGACGATGTCAATATCGAGTTTTCTTGCAACAAGAAACTTGAAACCGAACTCATTGAATACACGGCGAATGAACGAAAGGCGCTGCTAAGCGACGTGTTGAATAAGCGTCTGAAAATCGTTAGCTCAAAGAGCTAGAGCGCAACTACGCCTGAGGCGCGTCGTTCTTTGGAGTGTCGTCTTTAGTGCCTTTAGCCCCTGCAGACTGACCCTTTTTGAACTCAGACTGGGCTTCACCCAAACCACGAGCCAATTTCGGGAGTTTGGAGCTTCCAAATAGCAAAACGACAACTACTAAGACGATGACAAGTTCTTGCATTCCCATGCGTACAGGGTAGCACGGGGTCCTCTGAATGCGATAAGCAAGAAAGATGCTCGAATGCGTTATCAATATCAGCGAGGGCGGCAACCCCTCCCTGCTCCAGGCCCTGTCCACCGCTCTCGGGTCCGACCTGCTCGACCTGCATAGCGACGCCGATCACAACCGCAGTGTGTTCACACTTGCTGGCACCGATTCTGCACGAGTGCTCGCACGAGAAGCACTGAAAATTTTTGACATTTCACAACACGATGGTGTTCATCCGCGCGTTGGCATAGTTGATGTGGTTCCATTCGTTGCACTTGAACCAAGCACATTTGATGATGCGATCGCCGCGCGAAATGATTTCGCGAAATTCGCTTCAGAAGAACTTGGAGTACCGTGCTTTTTGTACGGACCAGAGCGCACACTCCCCTACATTCGCAAGCACGCATTTATTGATTTGCTTCCCGATTACGGCCCAGCAAATCCGCACCCAACTGCCGGCGCGATGTGCGTTGGTGCACGACCAATTTTGGTGGCGTACAACATTTGGTTGAAGGACTCAACGTTGCAAACCGCAAAGGATATTTGCAAGCAATTACGCAGCGATTCGGTGCGCACACTTGGGTTGCAAGTTGGCCCAAGCGCGCAGGTCAGCATGAACCTGATTGCCCCCGAAATCACTGGCCCAATGGCTGTTTACGACGCTGTTGCTGCACTCGCACCAATTGATCGTGCAGAACTTGTTGGCTTGGTTCCCGCACGAGTGCTCGCAGAAATTCCACGCTCCAGGTGGGCCGAACTCGACCTATCGAATGAGAAAACGATTGAGTGGAAACTTGCACAACGCAATAGAGCGTTGCAGAGTTAAAACGAACTAGCGCGAAAAATTACGCTGTTGCAGTGTTGCGCGTTGCTTGTGCGCGTTGGCGACGCAAACGACGACGTTCACGCTCGGACAGTCCGCCCCAGATGCCAAACTTTTCGCCATTGGCTAATGCGTATTCGAGGCATTCACCACGAACCACACAACCACGGCACACTTCTTTTGCTTCACGAGTTGAAGCACCACGTTCTGGGAAGAAAAGGTCTGGATCTACACCGAGGCAGTTTGCTTGGTCTTGCCACGCA
>Ga0255109_1000694_pt1 | contig 9322 bp, 7 predicted proteins | sample Law_Miss_RepB_8h_FD_188471 | JGI IMG/M metagenome (GOLD analysis project Ga0255109, IMG submission 188471) | Freshwater microbial communities from St. Lawrence River, New York, United States - Law_Miss_RepB_8h | ecosystem: Environmental > Aquatic > Freshwater > River | place: USA: New York... | reverse complement strand
AGCCACACAAGCCGCCGTGCTTTATGACACCTTTGAAAAAGCTGTCCGCGGCAAGGATGATGCCCTCATGACTCGTTCTTTGGCAGATTTGCAAGACCAGTTTGCACGCACCACGGTGACCCAACAAGCCTCATTGTTGGCGGCTCGGATATTTGTTGACAGAGCCAATCTGAGCGAAGCTGAAAAAACCTTGCGTTGGGTCGTTGAATTGAACAAAGACCCTGGTTTCGTGGCACTGGCTCGCTTGCGTTTGTCGGGGCTCGAAATCGAACGCAAAAATTTGCCTAAAGCGCAGGAATGGGTGCAAGGTCATCAAGCCCCGGCCGGATTCCAAGCCTTGTTTGACGATCGATTGGGCGATATCGCTGTGCTGCAAAAGAAAAATGACGATGCTAAGCGCCACTTTTTGGCGGCATGGAAAAGCATGGAAGAAACCAACGAATACCGCCGCTTGATTGAAGTCAAGTTGGCTGCTTTGGGCGTCAACCCAAGTGAAGCAGATAAGCCATGACCCTGTTGCGATTCACTGACTTGCGTTACGCCATCTTGGCGGTGGCATTGGTGTTTTTGGCCGCTTGTGGCTCGCCACCCAGGCCGACACCTGTCGCTATCGGGGACTTCAAAGTCCAGCAGGCCATGGCGCCGGCTTGGAGCTTCAAGTTTTCTTCAGCCAATCAATTGAACCAAAGTTTGGTTGTGGTCAAAGACAAGGTCGCCATTGCTGCAACGGATGGCGCTGTGGCCGTGGTCAATACCGACAGCGGCAAATTGGTTTGGAAGCATGAGATCGGAAGCAAGTTGTTGTCCGGGGCGGGCTTCAACGGCGAACAACTGGCTGTCGTCACGGTTAGCAATGAATTGGTGGCGCTCAGCGAGGGCAAGGTGCTTTGGCGCAAGCGCTTGAAGGCGCAGTCATACACCAATCCTTTGGTGGCTGGCGGACGGGTTTTCGTCTTGTTGGCTGACCGTTCTGTGGCAGCCTTTGACGCCTTGAGTGGACAGTTCTTATGGACGCAGCAACGTCCCGGAGAGCCCTTGGTTCTCAAGCAAAACGGTGTACTGCTGCCCTATCAAAATGCCTTGATCGCTGGGTTGGGTGGCAGGCTTGTCGCATTGAACCCTGACAACGGGCAGATCATTTGGGACGTGGCCATGGCTAACCCCCGTGGTGTCAACGATTTGGAGCGGTTGGTGGACTTGGTCGCCACGGCTTCACGTGTCAATGACTCTGTATGTGTTCGGGCTTTTCAGTCACAGGTCGGATGCGTCAATGTCACCCGCGGTGCATTGCTCTGGAACCGGGCTTCAGTCGGTGTCCAAGGGGTGGATGGCGATGCCAAGATACTCGTGGGCGCAGAATCGAACGGCGTGGTGCGTGCATGGACCCGCGCTGGCGGAGAACGTGCGTGGGACACGGACCGCCTCAAGTACCGCGAATTGACATCGCCGCTGGTCACGCCCAAAGGCGTGGTGCTGGGTGACGAAGGCGGTTGGTTGTATCTGCTGTCCGCGAATGACGGTTCATTGCTCAACCGCGTGCAAACCTCTTCCGCCGGATTTGCATCCGCGCCCACCCCATTGGCCAATGGAGGCTTTGTGATTTTGACGCGCAACGGTCAACTGCTGGCTTACCAACTGCCTTGAGCATTGGGTTGATGCCGTGAAACCTGTCTTGGCCATCGTCGGCCGCCCCAACGTCGGCAAATCAACGCTTTTTAACCGCATTACCAAAACCCGTGATGCCATTGTGGCGGACTATGCGGGCCTGACCCGCGACCGGCATTACGGCAGCGCCCGCCACGGCAAACAAGAGTTCATCGTTATTGACACCGGTGGTTTTGAGCCGACCGCCGACAGTGGTATTTACAAAGAAATGGCCAAGCAAACGCGTCAGGCCGTGGCCGAGTCCGATGCGGTCATTTTTGTGGTGGATGCGCGCGAAGGTTTATCGGCGCAAGACCATGATATTGGCAACTACCTGAGGCGATTGGGCAAACCTTGCCTGTTGGTGGCCAACAAAGCCGAAGGCATGCAAAACGGCGTCAAACTGGGCGAGTTTTTCGAACTGGGTTTGGGCGAGGTCATGCCGGTGTCTGCTTCTCACGGACAAGGTATTCGCAGCATGATCGAGGCTGCACTCGAACCCCTGCATCTGCCCGAAGACGATGAAGAAGACGCAGAAGATGACGGTACCCCCAAGCCTTTGAAACTGGCGGTTGTCGGGCGACCCAACGTAGGCAAATCCACATTGATCAACACCTGGTTGGGTGAAGAGCGGTTGGTGGCGTTTGATTTGCCAGGCACCACACGCGACGCTATCAGCGTGCCTTTTGAGCGCAATGGACAGGCATTTGAATTGATTGACACCGCAGGTTTACGCCGCCGTGGCAAGGTGTTTGAAGCGATAGAAAAATTCTCGGTTGTCAAAACCTTGCAAGCGATTGAGTCTGCCAACGTGGCGTTGCTATTGCTGGACGCCACGCAAGGCGTGACCGACCAAGATGCACACATCGCAGGCTTTATTCTTGAAACCGGCCGTGCTGTGGTGTTGGCGATCAACAAATGGGACGCGATCGACGCTTACCAGCGCGAATTGGTGGCGCGTTCGATTGAAAACCGCTTGGCATTTTTGAAGTTTGCCAAGTTGCACCATATTTCCGCCACCAAGCGCCAAGGCCTCGGTCCGGTGTGGTTATCGATTGCACAGGCGCACCAGTCGGCCATGTGCAAAATGTCCACCCCAGTGCTGACACGTTTGCTGCTTGAAGCGGTGCAATTTCAAGCGCCTAAACGCGGCGGCATGTTCCGCCCCAAGCTGCGTTATGCCCACCAAGGTGGCATGAACCCACCGGTGATTGTGGTGCACGGCAATTCTCTTGAGCATGTCACGGATTCGTACAAGCGTTTTCTGGAAGGGCGTTTTCGCAAAGCTTTTTCACTCGAAGGCACGCCTTTGAGGATCGAAATGAAAACCTCCCAGAATCCCTATACCGACAAGGAATAAGCTTCAACCCGCGCTATCCAGAGGCTATTTCAGCTGTGGTATGTTCATTACTTCCTCATCAAACACGGAGAATATCGTGAATCAAAAAGGGCAACTTTTACAAGACCCGTTCCTCAATATTTTGCGCAAAGAACATGTGCCTGTGTCCATTTACTTGGTCAACGGCATTAAGTTACAAGGGCAAATCGAGTCCTTCGACCAATACGTGGTTTTGTTGCGCAATACCGTGACGCAAATGGTTTACAAGCATGCCATTTCCACGATTGTTCCCGGCAGGCCTGTCAATTTCGCGCAAGTTGAAGGCGGCGAAACCGCTGAATAAGCAACATTTAACCCCTGTACACAGCCCACTTGACTCCCACCGACTTATCAACTTCCGCCACAGCTTTGCTTGTTGGTGTTGATTTCGGCGCGCCGCATTTCGATGAAGAATTGAATGAATTGGCGCAGTTGTCGTTGACCGCAGGTCTGTCGCCGGTGCACCGCCTTACCTGTCACCGAAAAGCGCCGGATGCCGCCATGTTTGTCGGCTCTGGCAAAGCCGATGAAATCAAGGAGTTGGCGCTGCTTCATGGCGCTTCTGAGGTGCTGTTTGACCAGTCTTTGTCACCGGCGCAGCAACGCAACCTAGAGCGCCATTTGGGCATGCCGGTCAACGATCGCACCATGCTGATTTTGCAAATCTTTGCCCAGCGCGCTCGCAGTCACGAGGGTAAGTTGCAGGTCGAATTGGCCAGACTGCAATACCTCAGCACCCGATTGGTCAGGCGCTGGTCGCACCTGGAGCGCCAGCGTGGGGGTATTGGCAACCGTGGCGGCCCGGGAGAAACACAGATTGAACTTGACCGGCGCATGATTGGCGAATCTATCAAGCGCACCAAGGAACGCTTGACCAAGGTCAAGCGACAGCGCAACACGCAACGCAAGCAACGCCAGCGCAATCAGGTGTTCAACGTGTCGCTGGTGGGCTATACCAACGCGGGCAAATCCACGCTCTTCAATGCTTTGGTCAAAGCCCGCGCCTATGCGGCTGACCAATTGTTTGCCACCTTGGACACCACCACACGCCAGTTGTATTTGCCGCATGACGGGGGTGGCGGATCGCATTTGTCGCTGTCAGACACCGTGGGATTCATTCGCGATTTACCGCACGGTCTGGTTGATGCATTTGAAGCCACTCTGCAAGAAGCCACCTCGGCAGATTTGTTGTTGCATGTGGTGGATGCGTCACACCCAAACTATCCAGAACAAATCGATCAAGTCATGTCTGTTTTGCAAGACATCGGGGCACAAGATGTGCCGCAATGGTTGATCTTCAACAAAATAGATGCCTTGGCCCCAGAAAACCAACCCCAAATGCTGCATGATTTGTATGTGCACGATGGGCAAGCCTTTAACCGAATGTTTTTGAGCGCAGGCACCGGTTTCAATCTGGATGGTTTGCGTCAACGCATTTTGCAGCAGGCCCAGGCCCATGCAGATTCCCTTTTAACCCTTCAGTCGGCGCATGTAACCTAAGGCAAATTCAAGTGTCAAGCCACTTTAGGCACAATGTCGACTTACAGCTTTTTTGACTGATTTCAAATGAACCTTAAAACCTCAGCCTGGCCTTTGACAAACTGGGTGACCCACATGCAGTGGTTTGCCCAGTGGATGCGTTTGGTTTTCATCGCGCTGTGGCGCAAATTGTTAGGCGCGTTCAACTTGAACGACGGTCGTTGGGGCCGTAGCGATGGGCAGCCTCAAAATATTTCCAACGGCTCCGAACCAGGTAACAACAACCCGCCACCCGAAGGAAACCGCAGACCGCCTAGCGGCAACAACGGCCCGCCAGATTTGGACGAATTGTGGCGCGATTTGAACCGAAAACTGGGCCAGTTATTTGGTGGCAAGCGCGGACCTGGTGCGCCCCCGCCCGGTTCTGGCGGTGGTTTTCCTCAACCCTTTAAAAACGCCGGTTTGGGTCTGGGTGTGGTGGCAGGTGTATTTTTTCTTATTTGGCTGGCCACTGGATTTTTCATCGTTCAAGAGGGTCAGCAAGCTGTCATCACCCAGTTTGGGCGCTACCACAGCTCCGTAGGCGCGGGTTTCAACTGGCGCTTGCCTTATCCGATTCAACGCCACGAGGTGGTGTTTGTCACGCAAATTCGTTCCTTGGACATTGGCCGCGACGCCATCATCAAAGCCACCGGTTTGCGTGAGTCGGCCATGCTGACCGAGGATGAAAATATTGTCGAGATCAAATTTGCCGTTCAATACCGGTTGACCGATGCGCGTGCCTATTTGTTTGAAAGCAAAAACCCGACAGATGCGGTGATGCAAGCGGCAGAAACCGCAGTGCGCGAGGTGGTCGGAAAAATGCGCATGGACGCGGCTTTGTCAGAAGACCGAGAGCAAATTGCGCCGCGTGTGCGCATGATCATGCAAACCATTTTGGACCGCTACAAAGTGGGCATAGAGGTTGTGGGTATCAATTTGCAGCAAGGCGGTGTAAGGCCTCCAGAGCAGGTACAGGCTGCGTTTGACGATGTGCTCAAGGCCGGCCAAGAACGCGAACGTGCCAAGAACGAGGCCGAGGCTTATGCCAATGATGTGATACCGCGCGCGGTCGGTGCAGCCTCCCGTTTGAAGGAAGAAGCCGATGCATACAAATCTCGCATCGTGGCGCAAGCCCAGGGTGATGCCCAGCGTTTCCGTTCCCTTTACAGTGAATACCAAAAGGCGCCCCAAGTCACCCGCGATCGTCTGTATATCAATGCGATGAAAGAGATGTACAGCAATGTCACCAAGGTGTTGGTGGAATCGCGACAAGGCTCAAACATGCTGTATTTACCGCTGGACAAAATCATGCAATTGAACAGTGCCAGCGGCGCTGACTTGTCGGCACCTGCAGCACCTACCATGAACGATTCATCTTCCAATGGTTCTGTGCCATCTCCGGCCACCATTGAAAGCACCAGCCGCAGCCGCGACATCCGGCAGCGCGAACGTGATTCCCGTTAAGGCGTACCAGACATGAACAAAATTGGTTTATATATTTCAACGCTATTGTTGGCATTGCTCATCTTTAGCTCTACTGTGTTTGTCGTGGACCAACGACAGTATGGTGTGGTGTACTCGTTGGGACAGATCAAAAAAGTGATCACCGAGCCGGGGTTGAATTTCAAATTACCCCCGCCGTTTCAAAACGTGAATTTCATCGACAAGCGTTTGCTGACGCTAGACAATGTGGACTCTGAGCCCATGTTGACCGCAGAAAAGCAACGCATGGTGATTGACTGGTTTGTGCGCTGGCGTATTTCCGACCCCTCCCAATACATCCGAAACGTCGGTTTGGACGAAAAAGCTGGGGCGCAACAATTGACCCGCGTGGTTCGCAATGCGTTCCAAGAGGAAATCAACAAACGAACCGTCAAAGATCTGTTGTCGCTCAAGCGCGAGGAGTTGATGGTGGACGTCAAGCGCGAAGTGATCGAAATCGTCAAAGGATCAAACCCTTGGGGTATTGACGTGGTCGATGTGCGCATCACCCGAGCGGACTATGTGGACACCATCACCGAGTCTGTGTATCGACGCATGGAAGCCGAACGAAAGCGTGTCGCCAATGAATTGCGTTCTACCGGTGGGGCTGAGGGAGAAAAAATCCGTGCTGATGCCGACCGCCAACGTGAAGTGACATTGGCCAATGCATACCGTGATGCCCAGAAAATCAAAGGTGAGGGTGATGCAGAAGCGGCCCGTTTATACGCCGACGCATTTGGCAAGGACGCGCAATTTGCACAGTTCTACCAAAGCATTGAAGCCTACAAATCCAGCTTCAATAAAAAATCAGATGTCATGGTGCTAGACCCCAGCAGTGAATTTTTCAAAGCCATGCGGGGTGGCGCACCCGCCAAAAAATAATTCCGTATTCGCATTGCATGGAACGGGCTTGTTTGCGGGTTATCGCTGGGGGCAGATTGCGCGGCTAAACACTTTGGTCGTGCTCGTCTTTGGCTGACAGCCTGAGCCCTCTCTCAGATCGGTAGAATCACTTTTTTAACAGCATTGCACACTATGGCTGCCTGGGTTTTGCCGGATCACATCGCTGACATTTTGCCTTCTGAGGCTCGGCACATCGAAGAACTAAGGCGTTTGTGCTTGGACACTGCGCGTGGCTTTGGTTATGAATTGGTCATGCCGCCATTACTTGAACATACCGAATCCTTGCTGCCCGGCAGCAACAGCGCCCAGGATTTACAAACCTTCAAGATGGTCGACCAACTCTCTGGCCGCACCTTGGGTTTGCGTATTGACACCACTCCGCAAACGGCGCGCATTGATGCCCATTTGCTCAACCGCCAAGGTGTGACCCGGCTTTGCTACTGCGGTCCCGTGGTCCACACCTTGCCTGCAAGCCCTTATGCAACCCGTGAGCCATTGCAAATGGGTGCAGAAATTTACGGTCACGACGGACTCGAAGCCGATCTTGAGATTTTGCAATTGGCCACCCAAAGTCTTCGAGCCAGTCACTTGACCGATTTTCATGTAGACCTGAGCCATGCGCGCATATTGCCTTCCTTACTTTCGGGCCACGCATTGACCGAAGTGCAGCACCAGTCAGTAACCGCTGCGCTGACCCACAAAAATATCAGTGCCATGCGCGAACTGGGCAAGCAATTACCAAGCAATTTGGCCAAGGCACTTTTGGCTTTGGTGCAAATGTACGGTGGGCTTGAGGTGTTAGCACACGCCAAAACCGAATTCGCTGCATGGCCACAAGTGCTCAAGGCGCTCGACGAATTGGCTTGGCTGGCCGGCCACGCCGACCAAGCCGTCAGTATCGATTTGGCGGATTTGCGCGGCTATGCGTACTACAGCGGACCGAGATTTTCTATCTTTGTGCCTGACACCAGCGACGCATTGGTGCGTGGCGGCAGATACGATGAAATCGGTGCAGTGTTCGGTCGCAAGCGTTCCGCGGTCGGCTTTAGCTTAGACATCAAAGTACTGGTGGGCTTGTTGCCGCATCCCCAACCCCAAGCGGCGATTCGGGCCCCATGGAGCGAAGACCCCAACTTGAGCCAAGCGATTGCGCAGTTGCGCGCCCAAGGACACACCGTAGTGTGCCTCTTGCCCGGCCACGAAAGCGAAGTCGATGAATTCCACTGCGACCGTGAATTGACCCAACACCAAGGTGCGTGGACTGTACGCTCTTTGAACACCAACTGAGACAAAGAAGAAGTTATGAATACCAAGCTGGCGAGACATGTGGTGGTGGTGGGAACCCAATGGGGTGATGAAGGCAAAGGCAAATTGGTGGATTGGTTGACCGAACGTGCACAAGGAGTCGTGCGGTTTCAAGGCGGTCACAACGCTGGTCATACGCTGGTTATCAACGGCGTCAAAACTGCTTTGCATTTGATTCCCAGCGGCATCATGCGCCCCGGTATCCTTTGCTATATCGGCAACGGCGTGGTGTTGTCTGCGGGCAAGCTGTTTGAGGAAATTGAAGGACTGGAAAAAGCAGGTGTCGAGGTGCGTTCCCGTTTGCGTATCAGCGAGGCGTGTCCCCTGATATTGCCTTTTCATGCGGCGCTTGATGTTGCCCGTGAAGCCGCGCGTGAGCAAGGTGGCTCAGAGAAAATCGGCACGACAGGACGAGGCATTGGTCCGGCCTATGAAGACAAAATTGCCAGACGCGCATTACGCGTTCAAGATTTGAAACACCCCGCTAGGTTTGCCGACAAACTGCGCGAACTGCTGAAATTGCATAACCATGTATTGACCACTTATTTAGGCTCGCAACAATTTTCATTCGGTGAGGCATTGCAGCCTTATTTGCACAACGGCGAGGTGCAATTTCAAGCTGTGTTCGATGAAGCCATGCGGCATGCAGAACTGCTCAAACCCATGATGGCCGATGTGTCGCGCGAACTCAATGATGCGCATGCCAGCGGTGCCAACCTGTTGTTTGAAGGTGCACAAGGCACCTTGCTGGATGTGGACCACGGCACTTACCCGTTCGTCACGTCAAGCAACTGCGTGGCGGGCAATGCTGCTGCAGGCGCTGGCGTGGGTCCCGGCCTGTTGCACTACATATTGGGTATCACCAAGGCCTATTGCACGCGCGTAGGCGGGGGGCCTTTCCCCACCGAACTCGATTGGGATGTGCCCAACACCCCCGGCTGGCACATGAGTACCGTGGGTGCAGAAAAAGGCACCACCACGGGCCGTTACCGCCGATGTGGATGGTTTGATGCGGCTTTGCTCAAACGCAGTGCGCAGGTGAATGGATTGACGGGTTTGTGCATCACCAAACTCGATGTGCTTGATGGT
>Ga0255109_1000690_pt1 | contig 9343 bp, 9 predicted proteins | sample Law_Miss_RepB_8h_FD_188471 | JGI IMG/M metagenome (GOLD analysis project Ga0255109, IMG submission 188471) | Freshwater microbial communities from St. Lawrence River, New York, United States - Law_Miss_RepB_8h | ecosystem: Environmental > Aquatic > Freshwater > River | place: USA: New York... | reverse complement strand
GCCACTGGGAGGAAAAAAAAATGCGCGCCAGCGAACTGGAGCGCATGTTTGGTTTTGTGAAAAGCCCGCAACTGCGGGCCCAACACATTACTTAGCTTCTGGCGGCGCTGGATCGGCGAATTTCGCTCCTGCTGCATTGGCCATGTACACCACGGCGCGGCCAATTTCAACGTCGCCATGTTCACCACCCGCTTGAGCGGCCATGGCATTTTTGCCTTTGAGGGCAGAGTTCAGCAAAGCGGGGTAGCCGGTCTTGATGCGTGGGCTCCAAGCCGCGGTATCACCGAGTTTGGGCGCTCCAGCAGCACCGCTCGTATGGCATGCAGCACATTGGGCGGTGTATACAGCCTCACCCGTTTTCAGCGGCTGATTGGCGTCCTTGATTTGAACAGCACCGACCCGTTCGATGCGAGAAACAGTGGCTTTTTCGGGGTTTGAAGCGCCTAAGGCAGGTTTGTGATCAGCGGTGATGTAGTACACCAAACCAATGATGACGAACACAGGAATGATGAAAGATAAAACCATCATCAATAAAAACTGCTTTGGGGTTTTGACCGGGCCGGTATGCGCTTCTTCGTGCTGCTCGCTCATGGTGACTTTCTGGCTGTGTAAAACAAAATCAAATTATAGCCAGCCACCTCCTGCCACCAAGCTGAAAGAGGTCACTCGGCACAACTGCCCTGCACACCCTCCTACAATGCCAAACATGCGGCTGTAGCTCAGTGGATAGAGTATTGGCCTCCGAAGCCAAGGGTCGTGGGTTCGATCCCCGCCAGCCGCACCAGTTGATTCTTTAATAACGTGTACCTAGAACTCAAAATCCCTGTAATTCAAGATACAGGGATTTTTGCTCAGGACGACCCATCATGCTCGGCTCAATCACCATCTTCATTTTCACGAGCAAGTTCCGACTTGAGGCGATAGGCATCAATGTCAAAGTCAGTGCTGTCCGATACGGCAGCCAGTACCAAGGGTAGAACTCGCTCCTTCTCCTCCTCGGACTCGGAGGTCGTGAAGCCGACAGTAATGGCTTCAGCGAACAGTTTTTCTGTCAACCGCTTTGCCTTTACTTCATGGCTTTCAATGTCGGGATTGGCACCGGGAAGGATGTTTTCATCAATCCATGTTTCAACCCACCTTAGAAATCGTTTACTCATGACGTCCCCTCATCTACTGAATCAACATCGACACCGGTTTCCCGACCTAAAGAAGTTTGCCCTGTAAGTCAGGTCAAGTCTGAAAATTTTAATATACAGCACGGAGTGCAAATTGAGGACTGTCAACAACTAGCAATTGGGCAAAGCATGTGGACATTAAAAACCCCCTCAATAAACAGCAACGTGAAAGCTCGGTTTGTGATCCTCGCCAGCGCACCAATCAGCGCCAACGCATGCGTTCCAATAGTCGGTCTTTCAAAACCATTTGGTGAAACAGCGACGCCGCTACGTGAAGCCCAATCAAGCCATAACCGATATTGCCTGCCAAGGCATGCGCTGCTTTGATTTGTTTGGACAAAGCCTCATCGGGGGCAATGAGCGCTGGAAGTGTCAAGCCGAAAAATGGAATCGGCTTGCCAGCTGCGCTGAGCATCAGCCAGCCAGCGATGGGCATGATGGCCATGAACAGGTACAAGACGACATGGCCGGCACCTGCGGCACGGTGTAACAACAGCCGCAGTCCTTGGGTTTCAAGCTCTTCAGGACGGGGACTCAAACGCTTGGCCAGCAAGCGCAACAACACCAGCACAAAAACGCACAGACCAAACATGACATGCAAAGACTTCATGAACTCGCGCTCCGGCATTCCCTTTTCAAAGAGCACTCGAAACTCCATGGCGGCGTACACCACGATGAGCAGCAAAAACATGAGCCAATGTAGTGATACCAAAGGGCGGGAATATTTGAAAAAAAGGGTCATAGGAAGTCATGAGTGCATCCTAAACAAAGTAAAAAGGATCAGAATTGACCTAAGTCAGCAAACTGCGCAGCTAAATCAGATTCACCATGCTCCAGCACAAAGTAGCGAAACGCTTCCGCTGCCGGTGACAGCAGTTTCGAGAGCGGGTGCACCACATTCCAAGCGCGCACCAGCGGCGCACCGCTGACCGGCAACACGCAAAGCTTGCCCGTTTGTAATTCCAGGCCTATGGTGTGCAGCGATAAAAACCCCAGCCCCAAGTTCGCCATGACGGCTTGCTTGATGGCGTCATTCGATTGCAACTCCATGCTGTATTTGGGATGCATTCTGGCTTGGGAAAAAAAACTCTCCATGGCATTTCGCGTGCCCGAGCCGGATTCACGAACAATGAATGACTGTCCACGCAAATCCTCAGCTCGCAAACCGGATTCACCCGCCAGCGGATGTTCGGGGCTGGCCACAAACATCAGCGGGTTGGCGGCAAAAGGTTCGGCGCGTGTCGGCAACTCTTCTGGCGCTTTGCCCATGATGGCAATATCCACCTCGCTGTTTTGCAACCATTGCACCAGATCGCTGCGGTTGCCCACCAGCAGTTTGAGCTCAATGCCTTCGTGTTCTTTTAAAAATGTATTCAACAACGCAGGAATGAAATAGGTGGCGGTGCCCACCATACCTATGGTCAGGGTGCCAGTTTCTATGCGTTGCAGACGGGCGGCGGCGTCCTGGGCATCTTTGAGCAGTGCCAGCATTTTTCGACTGTAGACCAGCATGTACTCGCCGGTGGTGGTCAGGCTGATCTTGCGGCCTTGGCGTTCAAACAAGGGCATGCCTATGTCGGTTTCCAGCTCTTTGATCTGCATGGTCACTGCGGGCGCGGAGACGTGCAGGGTCTCGGCGGCTTTGGCAAAACTCAGGTGTTTGGCGACCGCGTTGAAAAACCTGAGTTGTCTGAAAGTGGCGTTCTTCAATTAAGTTTTCCTTAATTCAAAATGCAAAATTATTGAATTTACTTATTTTGCAGGAATTTTTATATTTCATCCATCTTTTCAACAGCATGGAGTTTTGAGATGAGCGATAAAGACAGCCAAATCACCGACGGCAAAAAGCGCTACAGCGCCGGCGTCTTGAGATACAAACAAATGGGCTACTGGGATCCAGACTACCAGCCCAAGGAAACCGACTTGATCGCCATGTTCCGCATGACGCCTCAAGAAGGCGTTGACTCCGAAGAGTGCGCAGCAGCCGTGGCTGGGGAATCCTCCACCGCCACTTGGACGGTGGTATGGACCGACCGCTTGACCGCCTGCGACCTCTACCGCGCCAAGGCTTACCGCGTCGATGCCGTGCCCAACACTGGTCCCGGCACCAAGACAGAGCAGCAGTACTTCGCCTACATCGCTTACGACATCGACCTGTTCGAAGGCGGCTCCATCGCCAATCTCACTGCGTCCATCATTGGCAACGTCTTTGGCTTCAAGGCGGTGAAAGCGCTGCGCTTGGAAGACATGCGCATCCCAGTTGCATACCTCAAGACCTTCCAAGGTCCTGCTACCGGCGTTGTCGTAGAGCGCGAGCGCCTTGACAAGTTCGGCCGCCCGTTGCTGGGCGCCACCACCAAGCCCAAGCTCGGCCTGTCGGGCAGGAACTATGGCCGCGTTGTTTACGAAGGCCTCAAAGGCGGTCTCGATTTCATGAAGGACGATGAGAACATCAACTCTCAGCCCTTTATGCACTGGCGCGATCGTTTCCTTTATTGCATGGAAGCCGTCAATAAAGCCAGCGCGGCAACCGGCGAGGTCAAAGGCCACTACCTGAACGTCACCGCCGGCACGATGGAAGAAATGTACGCCCGTGCCGAATTCGCCAAGAGCCTGGGCAGCGTGATCATCATGATCGACTTGGTGATCGGCTACACGGCAATCCAGAGCATGGCCTTGTGGGCACGTAAAAACGACATGATCCTGCACCTGCACCGCGCAGGTAACAGCACCTACTCGCGCCAGAAGAACCACGGCATGAACTTCCGCGTCATTTGCAAATGGATGCGCATGGCGGGTGTGGACCACATCCACGCTGGCACGGTGGTCGGCAAGTTGGAAGGCGACCCGATGATGATCCGCGGTTTCTACGACACGCTGCTCGATACCCACACACCGATGCAGCTCGAAAAAGGCCTGTTTTTCGAGCAAGACTGGGCTTCACTGAACAAGGTCATGCCGGTCGCCTCTGGTGGTATCCATGCTGGCCAAATGCACCAGTTGCTGACCTACCTCGGCGACGACGTGGTGCTGCAGTTCGGCGGCGGCACCATCGGTCACCCGCAAGGCATCCAGGCCGGCGCCACAGCGAATCGCGTTGCGCTCGAAGCCATGGTGCTGGCGCGCAATGAAGGCCGCGACATCTGGAACGAAGGCCCGCAGATCCTGCAAGACGCCGCCAAGTGGTGCTCGCCTTTGAAGGCCGCCATCGACACCTGGGGCGATATCAGCTTTAATTACGAATCCACCGACACCGCCGACTTCGCCGTCACGCCGACGGCATCCAATTAAGGAGAAACCACACCATGATGACCAACCACGGCAATCGCCTCACACAAGGCCAGTTCTCCTATCTGCCCGACCTGACTGACAAACAGATCAGCGCACAGATTGAGTACGCACTCAGCAAAAACTGGGCACTCGGCGTCGAATACACAGACGACCCGCATCCCCGTAACACCTACTGGGAGATGTACGGCAACCCGATGTTTGACTTGAAGGACGCTTCAGCCATCTTGACGGAGGTCAATGCCTGCCGCAAGACGTTCCCTAACCACTACATTCGTGTCACGGCGTTCGATGCAACACAAGGCGTTGAGTCGGTGCAAATGTCATATATCGTCAACCGGCCGAAGAAAGAACCCGGCTTCGGCCTGACGAGGCAGGAGATCGGCGGGCGTCAGATCCAGTACACCGTGCACAGTTACGCCACCGACAAACCAGAAGGCGAGCGTTACTAAGCGCGCCCAGACTGCGACAAAGCCATGAGCAACTCCTCCATTCCTGGCGTGCGCGCCGAGACATCCGTGACATCGGCGGCACAAACCTTAGACGCTCCGGCTTCGGCCCTTAGCCAAGCACGTAGCGTGGGTGAGGTTTTGGCCCAGTCTCAGGTGGAGGAGGTGCTCGCCGAGCTGGACCGAGATCTGGTGGGCTTAGCCCCGGTCAAGAACCGCATCCGCGATATTGCGGCCCTGCTGGTGATTGACAAGCTGCGCACCAATTTGGGTCTGGTCAGCGAGTCGCCGAGCTTGCACATGAACTTTGTGGGCAATCCTGGCACCGGCAAAACCTCGGTGGCCATGCGCATGGCGCAAATCCTGCACCGCCTGGGCTATGTTCGCAAGGGCCATCTGGTGGCCGTGACCCGGGACGATTTGGTGGGCCAGTACATTGGTCACACTGCACCCAAAACCAAAGAAGTGCTGAAGAAAGCCATGGGTGGGGTGCTGTTCATTGACGAGGCTTACTATTTGTACCGCCCCGAAAACGAACGCGACTATGGTCAAGAGGCCATCGAAATACTGCTGCAAGTCATGGAAAACCAGCGAGACGATTTGGTGGTGATTCTGGCGGGCTACAAAGACCGGATGGATACCTTCTTCGAATCTAACCCCGGCATGAGTTCGCGTGTCGCGCACCACATCGATTTTCCCGACTATTCGGTTGATGAGTTACTGCAGATTTCGCAAAAAATGCTGGAAGAGCAGAACTATGTGTTTGCACCAGATGTCGACACGGTGTTCAAGCGCTACCTAGGCTTGAGGGTTCAACAGCCCCACTTTGCCAACGCCCGCAGCGTGCGCAATGCATTGGACCGAGCGCGCCTGCGCCAAGCCAGCCGGCTTTTTGCTGACCGTGATCGGCAGCTCAGCGCCGATGATTTACGCACCCTGACTGCGTCCGACTTTGCCGCCAGCCGGGTCTTTCAGCAAGCGGGTGTCCACCCGGATGAATAAACATATTGGAAGTGATCTGATGCTTAAAGCGCTGATATTTGATGTTGACGGCACCTTGGCCGACACAGAAAGCGCACACTTAGATGCCTTTAACCACGCCTTCGCCGAGCAAGGCTTGGCGTGGCAATGGGACGAGACCTTGTACACCCAGTTATTGGAAATTTCCGGTGGCAAAGAGCGCATGTTGCACTATTGGAAACAAGTGCACCCTGACATGAAAGACATCGATGGCTCAGGCTTGCGTGACACCATAGAACATTTGCACGCACTCAAAACCGCAGCTTATGAAGCGGCAGTGCAAGGTGGCGCTGTCCATTTGCGCCCTGGGGTGTTGGCGCTTATTCAACAAGCACACCAACAAGGCCTTCGTTTGGCCATTGCCACGACAACATCGCCTGTCAATATCGCGGTCTTGTTAAGAAACGCCATTGGCCCCGACTGGAAAGAGCTGTTTGTGGTGATTGAAGACGCGTCGACCGCGCCCAAGAAAAAACCTCATCCGCAGGTGTATGTTCAAACTTTGGCGCGACTGGGTTTGCCGGCAGCCAATTGTTTGGCCATTGAAGATTCTTCCAATGGTTTGCGCGCTGCTGTATCGGCAGGACTGAAGACCATCATCACCCAAAACCGCTTTACAGCGCACCATGATTTTTCGGATGCATTACAAGTGTTACCCGACCTCAGCGGCGTCAGTGTGGAGCAACTTCGCACATGGCATCAATAATAAAAAATCTAGGATAACCCATGCCATTACGCCAACGCACTACCCTGACACAATACCTGATTGAAGAACGCCGTCGCTTTCCTGATTCCAAAGGCGAATTCAATGGCTTGATTTTGGATGTGGCCTTGGCTTGCAAAGCGATTGCACGGGCGGTGGCCATGGGCGAGCTTGGCGGCATGTACGGTGACCAAGCTACAGACGGCGGCAAGTCCGTCAATGTGCAAGGTGAGACACAGAAAAAACTCGATGTACTCAGCAATGAACTGTTTATTCGTGTGAATGAATGGGCGGGACATTTGGCGGGCATGGCCTCCGAGGAAATGGACGACCCCTACCAAATCCCGTCGCAATTTCCGCGCGGTAAATATATGTTGGTGTTCGACCCGCTGGACGGCTCCTCCAACATCGACGTGAACGTGTCTGTCGGCAGTATTTTTTCCATACTGCGCGCGCCGCAAGGCGTGATCGAAAGCGGTCGTGACGTGACCGAAAAAGATTTTTTACAAACTGGCGCTACCCAGGTCGCTGCAGGCTACGCCTTGTATGGCCCGACCACCATGCTGGTGTTGACCGTGGGCAATGGCGTTGCCGGCTTCACCTTGGATCCGAATTTGGGCGAGTTCATGTTGACGCATCCTAAATTGCAAGTACCGGTGGACACGCAAGAATTTGCCATCAATGCTTCGAACAGCAGATTCTGGGAAGCGCCGATCACACGCTATGTCGACGAATGTCTGGCGGGCAAATCTGGGCCGCGTGGCAAAGATTTCAACATGCGCTGGATCGCCTCCATGGTGGCCGAGGCGCACCGAATTTTGATGCGTGGTGGTGTTTTCATGTACCCCCGCGATACCAAAGACCCAAGCAAAGCGGGACGCCTACGTCTTCTGTACGAGGCCAATCCGATTGGCATGGTGATGGAGCAAGCGGGTGGACGCGCCAGCACCGGGGAGAAGCCGGTTTTGGATGTGTCCCCAACATCGCTCCACCAGCGCATCGGTTTGGTGTTCGGTTCTCGCAATGAGGTCGAGCGCATCGAGCGTTACCACAGCGAGCCGGTAGAAATAGAAAATAACAATCCCTTGTTCGCCGAGCGCAGTTTGTTTCGCGTCTGAAACTTTACAAAAAAATAAAAAGGTTCTCAAGCCATGTCAGTCAAACACCCCATCATCGCCATCACAGGTTCATCAGGTGCAGGAACCACCTCGGTGACACGCACCTTTGAGAACATTTTTCGCCGTGAAAAAGTCACTGCCGCCATCATCGAAGGCGACAGTTTCCACCGCTACGACCGTTTGGAAATGCGCAAAAAAGCCGCCGAAGCAGAAAAGCAGGGCGACAAAAATTTCAGCCACTTCGGCCCGACCACCAATTTGTTTTCGGAGCTTGAAACCTTGTTTCGCACGTATGGTGAAGCCGGCACAGGCAAGCGCCGTTTGTATTTGCATGACCATGAAGAAGCCGCACCTTACAAACAAGAGCCCGGTACGTTCACGCCTTGGGAAGACGTGCCCAGCGGTACCGATTTGTTGTTTTACGAAGGCTTGCATGGTGGGGTGGTCACGCCTGAAGCCAATATCGCCAAACATCCCGACTTGCTGATCGGCGTTGTACCTGTCATCAATCTCGAGTGGATTCAAAAACTCTGGCGTGACAAATCCAAGCGCGGCTATTCCACCGAGGCGGTGACGGACACCATCTTGCGCCGCATGCCCGATTACGTGAATTACATCTGCCCGCAGTTTGCGCACACGCATGTCAACTTCCAACGCGTGCCTTGTGTGGACACATCCAACCCGTTCATCGCGCGTGAAATCCCTGCGCCGGACGAAAGCATGGTGGTTATTCGATTTGCCAACCCCAAAGGCATCGACTTTCCTTATTTGCTCAACATGATCCCCGACTCATTCATGTCGCGCGCCAATACCGTGGTGGTGCCGGGCGGCAAGATGGAGCTGGCCATGCAACTGATCTTCACGCCGTTTGTGTGGCGCATGATGGAACGCAAGAAAAAGGCCTGAGGCCTGCTCTTTTTTAATTATTTATTTGGAGATTTCAATATGGCTCTCGTTTCACTGCGCCAAGTACTGGACCACGCTGCCGAACACGGCTACGGCATACCCGCATTCAACGTCAACAACTTAGAGCAAGTGCAAGCCATCATGGAGGCTGCACAAGAAACCCACAGCCCGGTGATTCTGCAAGCCTCAGCCGGTGCACGCAAATATGCAGGTGAAGCGTATTTGCGTCACCTGGTGTTGGCGGCCATCGAAACACACCCGGATATTCCGGTCGTCATGCACCAAGACCACGGCGTGTCGCCGGCGGTTTGCCAGCAGTCCATACGCTCCGGTTTTTCCAGCGTGATGATGGACGGCTCCTTGATGCAAGACGGCAAAACACCGGCCAGCTACGACTACAACGTCGATGTCACCCGCCGTGTCTGCGAAATGGCGCATGCGGTCGGCGTGTCTGTCGAAGGCGAACTCGGTTGCTTGGGCTCATTGGAAACCGGTGAAGCCGGTGAAGAAGACGGCATTGGCGCGGTCGGCAAACTCACCCACGACATGTTGTTGACAGACCCGGTACAGGCCAAAGATTTTGTCGAACGCACCGGCGTGGACGCGTTGGCGATTGCCATCGGCACCAGCCACGGCGCTTACAAATTCACCCGCAAACCCACGGGCGACATTTTGGCCATGGAC
>Ga0255109_1000679_pt1 | contig 9447 bp, 3 predicted proteins | sample Law_Miss_RepB_8h_FD_188471 | JGI IMG/M metagenome (GOLD analysis project Ga0255109, IMG submission 188471) | Freshwater microbial communities from St. Lawrence River, New York, United States - Law_Miss_RepB_8h | ecosystem: Environmental > Aquatic > Freshwater > River | place: USA: New York... | reverse complement strand
TCCAGGATAACCGCGTTGCCTTGGCCAGTCTTGGGTGCGAAGGTCGCCGTGCCGGAACCGTCCGAAACAAACTGGCTGATATCCACCGAGCCACCCTTGGCGTTCGTGAACGTGATGACAGTCTGGCCAGCGCTCACATTTTTGGCAGCTGTGATGTCAGTGATGCCAGCGCTTGCCAAGGCCGAGTTGATTTCGGTCAGCAACGCATCGCCTTGGGCTGCCCCAGCACCCCCAGTATCAGTAGCACGCACGATGGCTGTTGATCGACCATCGGTGATTTTGAACGATACTTTGTCAGCTGCAGCACTGAAGGTCATGGTTGACACAGTGGCCACCGCAGCGCCAGCTGATGTTGCTGAAGCTTGTACAGAATTGGAATCATCGCTCAAACGGATGGAGGCTCCCTGGCCGGCACTGGGCGTGGCCAACACGGTTGCATCACCCGTAGATGTGAAGCCGGTTAACTGAATCTTTTTGCCATCGCCACGCTCCAGAATCAACGCCTTGGAGTTGTTCGGATCCAGTGATGCCACGATACCGTTAGCTGACGTCTGGTTATTGATAGCGGCAACCACAGAGGCGACACTACCACCAACAACAGCGGCAGAAATAGCCGTGGCATTTTGTGTGGTGCCGTCAAGCGACGTCAAGCTGAAGGTGTAGGTTGCATCGCCCGAGAACTCCAGCGTCATCTTGCTTGGCGTAGAAGCTCCGGTACGGTACAAAGCTGTGGAAGTCGAGTTCAGGTTGACTTGCGTGCCCGCATCCTTAACGCCACTAGCTGAGTTGGTGAAAAAACTGGCCGCTGATGCAGCTGTACCTGTTGTGGCCGTAATTGACGTAACCCCCACTTTCAACGAACCTTTCTCAGCCCCGACTGCACCAGCTGCTTTTTTGATGGACAAAGTTGAACCGTTCTGCACGATCTCATAATTAATATGCGTCGCTCCAGAAGCATCATTTTTTCCCGTCCCAGTGGTAGTCACGGCGTTACCCAGCGATGACAGACCCCCAGCGGATACCTTACCGGAAACAGCTGCCACCGCACCGGTTATTGCGGTGGTATTCATCGCGACCGTAGGAGCCTGTGCAGTTGTGATTGCATTGATGTCGGCAATCAGCTTTGCAGCAGCATTACCAACGGCTAAATCTGCGGCCGTCACCGTGAAACTTGCTCCGTCCAAGGTCACTACATAGTTTGACGTTGTAGAAGAGAAGTTCAGGCTCAATTCAGTTGGCGCAGCCGCCGTGCCGGGTTTTTCTGCCACAGTAAACGAGTTGCTACTGTCAACCAACACTGCTTCGCTGGCACCGCCTACTGCACGGATGGTACCCTTGACACCGGCTGCTACTCCATCAGTTGCCTGGAACTCAGTGATGTTGATGGGGACATTGTTGGTAGCACTGGTGATAATGAATTCACCTGCTGCGAGACCAAAACCTCCAGTATTTGCACCCACAGCTGTAGTTTTGGCAGCACTAAATAAAGCGGTACCGCCTGTCGTATTTGTGGCAGTTAAAAAAGCTCCTGTGGCAGTACTTGTCGCGTCCGCACCAATGTGTACGTTATAAGAAGATCCTAATGCGGTAGCCAGCTTGGCTTTGACTGTGGCCTCGGTGTCGTCTCCAACTACGCTAACAGCCACACCGTTCACTTTGAATGAATAGGTGCCAGCCGGATTTGTTCCCGTACCCAAATTGGCGAGCGACAAAACAACGCCCGTGCTAGACGCAGCTGAGCCTACAGCACCTGATGACTGTACAACTGCAGCGGTATCGTCCAGCAGCGTCGTTGCGCCACCGCCCGACATCACCGTGAAAGTAGCCTTGCCGTTGGATGCCGAGGAAAAGTCGGTAATTCCGATGTTTCCGCCCAGCGAATTGCGCAACTCCACTGCGCCATTGACAAGCTTTGCAGTCACTGTCGTGTTACTAGCTGCTTTAAGGTTGTTATTGATGTTATCAACCAAAGCAGAAGGGCTGCTATTGGTTACCGCGCCCGTTACGGAGACACCAGCCACTTTGAAGGTGTAAGTGTCATTGCCGAAGAAGGCTAGTTGCGCCACAGTTTCAACTGCTGGCGTGCCCTTGGCAGTGGCACCCGTTGTGGCCATGGCCGTAGAAGACAGATTGACACGACCCAAAGACGTAGCCGACAAATTGGCTATGTTCATTTCAATGGTTTCGTTGGCATTCGCGCCAACTTGCAATTTCTTGCCCGTGAAGCTGCCGTCCAAAATCTTCTGGTTGTTAAAGGTTGTTGTGCCAGCAATGCGATCAATCTCAGCGTTCAAAGACTTGATTTCGTTGTTCATGTTGGCACGGTCTTGCGGACTGTTGACCGAGTTAACGGACTGAACAGACAGATCACGCATGCGCTGCAAGATACTGTTGACCTCGCCCATCGCGCCTTCAGCTGTCTGTGAAATTGAGATGCCATCGTTGGCGTTACGAATAGCCACTGACAGACCACGCATTTGCGAGGTCATGCGGGTACTGATAGCCAGGCCAGCTGCATCGTCTTTGGCAGAGTTGATGCGGCTTCCAGTTGACAGACGCTCCATAGAATTCGCGAGGCTGCTGTTGTTGACACGAATTGCATCCTGAGCTTTCAGGGCGCTAACGTTGGTGTTGATAACTGACATGGACTATCTCCTTCGAGAGGGTTAAATGAAGTTGACAAGAATCCAATGTGAAGTCTTGTTGCTCAATGAATCGGAAGCTTGTTTATTTACTTGAGCCTTAAAAGCAACGAATTTCAAATTGGTTCCAAAAAATGAACTAAAGATCTTAAAAATCAAACTTTTGCGTTGAGCAAGTTTCCCTTGGACTCGTCAATGCTGCGGGCCATGCGAATGACGACTTCGTTAGGTATCTGGCGAATCACTTCGCCAGTTTGCTGGTTAGTTACCGTTACCACAGGGCGATCGATTGAGGGGTCTATTTTGAAAGCCAGGCCACGGCCGCCGTCTTGCATGCGCTCATTCATGCGTGCGATGGCTTGGTCCAGGCGTTTCTTGTCACCCTCGGTGTCTACCTTGATCTGGGGACGCTCTATGGGAATAATTTTGGGGCGGGTGATTTCCGGCGCAAGCGCAGCCACAGGTGCCCCTGCTGCTTGCGCAGGAAAACCTGCCCCTGAACGCGCAGACGGTGCGGCGCTGGGAGCGGTGACCCTGGGGCCACCTTGCATTTCAATCATGATGAAGTCCTTTCCTGGCTGCGGTTAAACAGGCGAAGAATCCTTGCCACTGGTTGGTGCAAGGGTGCTTCGGTCAGGAAGGATCGACCCCTCCGCGGATAACTTGAGGGTTTTCCGGAGATTTTTTTACAAAAAGGTGCAGCCCGGGCCTTTTGGGCCAGGGCGGTTCAGGGGCTAGCCACTGGTGTCGGTATTAGTTTATTTGTTGGTATACATAGACATCATGCCGTCGAAAGTACTCTTTAAGCTGGTTTTTTGGCTGTTAATGCTGCCAACCAGGCTTTCCATGGCAGAAAACTGCTTGGTATAACGGGCCAGCAGATCGTCCATGCGGATTTTCAGCACGGCCAGAGCGTCAGCGTATTTGGTGTTTTGTTTTTCGGCGGTCACGCTTTGCGTGGTCAGCGGGCTGGTGGTGGCCAGCCAGGTGGTGATCTTGCGCAGGGTGTCACCGGCAATGCCGGCGCCGCTGCTTGAAAAGTTGAGGTCTGCCACTTTGGTGCCAGCTGCATTGGCCGCCGACAAGGTAAAGCTGGCGCCGTCAATGTTGCCGAGTACGGCAATTTTGTAAGGCGTGGTGCCGCTGGTGTCTTGCACCAGCTGCGCGGTGTAGCCTATATTGGCGGCGTTGATGGCGTCCACCACGCCTTGAGGTGTGGTGTTGCCGGCCGCGACCGGAAAGACATGGGCCGTGCCGGTACTGGAAGTGAGCGTGACGGTGAAAGCCGCGCCGCTGTTCAAACTTGTGGTGGCCGAGCTGTAGCCGGTGCTGCTGCTGTACGGTGGGCTGGTGGCGCTGCGGTTGTTTTGGTTGGCGGTGAAGGTGGTCACCACGTCGGCAAAGTTGTTGGTTAACGCTGCCGTGAGCTTGGTTTTGTCTAGCGTCATGACGCCGGCTTTGTCCACACTCAGGCCCATTTGCCAGGCGGCACCCACATTGGTGCCAGGGGTGGATGAGGCACCCAGCAGGACGTCTCGCAGCTGGTTGCGCACCTGGCGCACAGTGTTGTCGCCCACCAGGGTGGCGCCATAGATTTCCAGCACAGACTTGGGGTTGGTGACTTCGGTAAAGAGGCTGTTGGCTTCGTTGTAGGCCGTCACCAAGGCGTCGATTTTGCTGACCACTTGGGTGGTGTCACGCGCTAAGCTGATGCTGGCCGTGGTGCCGGCGGCCAGCAAGTTCATGGTCAGGCCGTCCACCACGTCGGTCACGGTGTTGGAGCTGCGTGTGTAAGTCACGCCGTCAACCGTCAGCACCGCGTCGCTGGCAGCCGTTTGTGTGAAATTCAGCGCTGTCAATACACCAGCGGGGGTGCTGCTCATGCTGAAAGCTTTGTCTGCCCCGGTAGCGCCGGTCAGCACAACCTTGTAAGACGGAGACGTACTGTTACCCGTGTTGACCAGCCGGCCGGTGACCGCCAGACCGGCGGTGTTGATGGCATTGACCAGGCCTTGGGGGGTGTCGGAGCCGGCCGCGACTGTGACCCTGTAAGCGCTGATGCCGGTGATGGCCTCGGTGCTGGCGGCCGTGGTGCCGAGTTTGAAAGTGGCACCACTCAGTGTTAAAGCACCCGATGCATTGACGGCAGAAACCCCTGTTGTGCTGGTTTTGGCGTTGATGGCAATCGCCAGGTTGTCAAACTTGCGGGCTGTGATGGCGATGTCGGCGACAGCGGTGGTGGCAGACGTGCTGGTGGCTGTGACAGAAGTGCCTGTCGTCCAGTCGGCTGTGGTGAAACCTGCCGTGAAGCTACCACTGTAAGTGCCCAGTGCTGCGCCCGTGGTGTTACCGTCGGTGTCACCCGAGGTCAAGCCGCCAAAGGCTGATGCAACCTGGTCCGCCGTCATGGCGGCGGTGGCGGTGAAAGTCAGCCCGTTGAGTGTTACTTTTTGGCCGGCGCCCAGTGCAGAGAAGGTAATGACGGATGACTCGGTTTGACCCGCGGCGCCCTGCGTGGTGACGATGGTCGGGTCTGCAGACACGGCGTCGATGGCGGTACCGTTGATGGTGAGGCCTGAAACCGCCGCCGTGGAGGTGGAAGCGGAGCCCACCGTCACGTCCATGGTGAAGCTGCTGCCGGCGTTTAAAGCGGTTGAGCTGGCGGCAAAGCCGGAGGAGATATTGCGTTGGGCGCTGGCCAGCGCGGTGATGGCGACCGATCGTGCGCCCAGGGTTGCAGCTGTGCCGGCAGTCACACTCAGTGCGGCGGTGTTGGAGTTGCTGACGCTGGAGGCATTGAAGCTGTTGGCGTCTTTCAGGGCGGTTACTGCGTCTTTGACGTTGCTCAGCATGAACTTGACCGCCGAATAACCCGACACCCGGGCTTCGTTCTTGGTGATCTTGCTGTTGATGACGTTTTCTTGCGGGGCGCGCTCGGCGTCCACCAGGCCTTGGGCGAGCGCAGCTACGTCCACCCCGGAGCCGGCGCTCAGTGAGGTGATGATTTTCTGGGCACTGGCGCGTTTGGCCGCAGCGGCGGCTTGCGCGTCTGCGGTGGCCGTGCTGGTGCTGGAAGAAGCGGAGGTGGCGGTGGTGGCCATGCTTGTTTTGCTTTAAAGGGCTGTCAGCGCGCAAAGCCCCTGGGTGCATCCTGGGGAGGCAACAAGGGGGGCAGTTGGCGGCCGGCCGAGCCGGGGTATGCGGTGACGGCGCACATCAGTTCAGGTAGTTAAAGAGGTTGAGCTTGGAGATCTTGCCGAAGCTGCTTTGGGCGGCTTCTAGCGAGAGCATTTGTTTGTTCATTTGACCAATGGCTTCGGCATAGTCCAGGTCTTCAATATTGGAGAGCGTGGTTTTCAGGCTCAAGCGGGTTTCTTCAAGCACGGCTGTCTGGGCGTCGGCCACGTTCATGTCGGTGCCGACCTGGGCCAGGGCCAGGGTCAGGCCGTTTTGCAGGGCGTCCATTTCGCCAATGCCGCGCTGCATGTCCATGCGGCTGGAGCCTTGCACGGCGGCGGTGAGCTGGTCCAGCGCCTGGAAAAAACCCAGGCCGGTGGACACGCCTTTGGCGTCGGTGCGCACCACGCGCACAAAGGCTTCAGAGCCTGAGCGGTTGAGTTGCACAGTACGCTGGTCGCCCACAGACACGCGCATGCGCGTCTGGTCGCCCTGGTAGGTGACGTCGCCAAAGCCGTTTTCGGCAAAGGCGGGCTGGTCTACCCGGCTGCCGGCAAACAGGTAATTGCCCGAGCTGTCCTGGGCGTTGGCCATGCTGAGAATCTGGTCGCGCAGGCCCTGCATTTCAACAGCCAGCACCTTGCGGTCGGCCGGGCCCAGGGTGTCACTGACTGACTGGATGGCGATTTCTTTGATGCGCACCACCATGTTGCTGACGCCTTGCAGGGCCGACTCTTCGTCTTCCAGGCGGGTCTTCACGGCGGCCAGGGTGTCGGCGTAGCTGTCCTGACGGGCCATGATGGACCTCAGGCGCTGGATGCTGGCCGCCTGGGTGGGTGCGTCACTGGGGGTGATGACTTGTTTGCCGGCCGCCAGCTGCGCCTGTGACTTGGCCAGCGTGGTTTGCACCGTGCCCATTTGCTGGGTGGCGCGGTCAAACAGAGCGTTGGTCGAGATTTTCATGCGTGTTCCTCAAAGTTCCTGGGTGGCTTAGCGCACGGCCAGCACAGCGTCAAACAGCACGCCGGCGACTTGCATCACCTTGGCAGATGCCTGGTAGGCCTGCTGAAAACGAATCAAATTGGCGGCCTCTTCGTCCAGGCTCACACCGGAGACTTTGTCGCGTGCGCTCACGGCCTGTTCATGGACCACGGTGAGCGCTTCCTGGGCGATGTTGGCCTGACGGGAAATGTTGCCCATGTCATTGACATGGTCGATGTAGTTGCTGCTGATGGTTTTGCCGGCCACCAGACCGGCGCTTTCCAGAGCGGCCAGGCGCAACATGTTTTCGTTGTTGCCGGTGCCGTCTTTGTTACCGTCCATCACAAAGCGGTCGCCGGACTTGGGCGCGGTGGTGAACTTGAGTTTGAGGCCCTGGTAGTCGATGCTGGCGTTGACCTGGGTGGCGTCAAAGCTGCGCTCGGCCAGCACGGTGCCGGTACGGGTGTCGGTGATCTTGTAGCGGTCTGCGGCGGTGAAAGTCACTTCCATGGGCTGGGCACGCAAGGCCACGGCTTTGTCGGTGGCTGTGCCGTTGAAGCTGGCCGCCACCGCGGTGGTGCCTGCCCCGGTGACAAAAACCAGCACATCGTCAGGCACAGTGCCCTTGATGGTGGCGCTCGTGCGAAAGCCCAGCTGAGCCAAGTCATACGGCGTGCCGCCAGTACCAAAGCCGATTTCAACCGGTGTATCTTTGCCGCCCACCAGGCTGCGGGTCACCGTCACCTGGCCGGTGTAAGTGCCGGCCGTGAGGTTGAGCGCATTGCCGGGGGAGCCGTTGTTGGGGCCGATGGTGATGTCTGTGCCGTTGGTGTTGCTCAGGACGATGTCGCCCTCGCGCGTGAAAACCGCACTGACACCGGTGGTCGTTGTATTGGCGTTGACGCCGGCAACCAGTGCAGAGGCACTGGCATAAGGGCCTAAATTAAGTGTGCTGCCCGCCAAAGTAGACAGGCTCAAAGCGCCGGACAAATTAAGGCTGCTCGCCTTCACCCGTATTTCATTGCTGGCGGTGGCGCCCACGCCGGGGGCGTTGGCGGTGTTGAGCCAGGCGGCAATCTGGGTGGCGCGGTTGGTGGCACTGGCGTCAATACTGAGCCTGCCCAGCGCCACGCCATTGATCTCCAGCGAACCGGCGGTGATGTTGACAGCCTGCCCTGCGGGTACCCGGGAGCCCGACAAAACAGCAGGCATGCTGACCGGAAAACCCAGGCGCGCCAGGTCTGCGGGCTGACCGTTAGGGCCAAAGCCCAGCTCGATCGGGCCGATATTGTTTCCGCCGGATGTGCGTTCAATGCTCAAGCGCCCGGCGTAAATGCCTGCGGCGACGTTGAGCGTGTTACCCGCAGCGGCGGGCGTGATCAAAATGTCTTTGCCTTCCTGGCCGCTCACATTGGTGAGCACCAGTTCGTTGCCGGTGGAAATACTGGCCTTCACGCCGGTAGCGCTGCTTTGGGCGTTGATGGCGTTTTGCAGCTCGGTCGCGTTGGCAAAGCCTGTTGCTCCGCCGGGGCCTACGATTTCGGTACTGTTGAGGTACAGCGGCTCTGTCAGTTGCAACCCGTTGATGGACACCCGAACTTCGTTGCTGGCAGTGGCCCTGATACCCACGGCTGCGCCGGCGTTGATCCATTGGGCCAGGTCGTTGGCTTGCAGGGTTTGACCGGTGATCGGGTAGACAGAACCCAGCGGCACGCCATTGAGACTGACCGCACCAGCGGCAATCCCACCGGCCACGCCGGCCGGAACACGCGCACCGGACAGCAAATTGGGTGTGATGGTGGCGGTACCGATCTGGCCCTGTGTGTCAAATAGTGCCTGCGTTTGAACACTGGCGCGAGCGCCGTAAAAAATGCCCATGCCCTTGTAGCCACTCAGGCCGGAGCGGTTGAGGTAATCGTCGCTGTAAGTGGCGCCGGCGCTGGCGCCCTGAGACGGCGTGACGATCAGCTCTTGCTGTGCTTCGTTCAGAGCTTGGCCCAGCAGATGCCGGCCGTCGCGGGTAATGACTTGCAGTTGCTGACCGGCATCTGCGCCATCCAGGTAGATGGTCACATCCTTCAGGCCGGCAGAAATGCTGGCCACAGCGGCAACCGGACGGCTGGCGTCGAGCACCAGCGAACGTGCAGCGCTGGGGTGCGCATTGTTGAGCAGCATGGTCGAAATATCGCCGGGGCCCGCCATGGGGCTGGGCTCGTAGCTGATGCGGGCGTCCGCACTGCCGGTGTTTTCTGAATTCTTGATGACGCGAAAACGGGCTGCCGCCGCTATGCGCAGCGGATCGTCAATCACCACATGGATACCACCGGAAGCAGAGCTGGCGCTGGCATCGATGGCAAACAAATCGCCGGCAGGCTCGCCGTAGCCGTCAATGCCTTCGCGGTGAATACTGTTGACCTCACGCACGACGGTGGTGGCAATGAAATCCAGAGCATTGCGCGTGCTGCCCAGCACTTGCTCACGAAATGACATCAAACCGGCCAACTTGCCGCTGGTGATACCGACCAGGGGCTTGGGTTGACCGTAGGGGTCCAGCACCAGACCGATTTTTTCGGGTGAGGCTGCGTCATAGTTAACGCCGACCAGGGTGACCTTGCTGCCGTCAACAATGACGTCTTGCGTGAGCGAT
>Ga0255109_1000659_pt1 | contig 9568 bp, 8 predicted proteins | sample Law_Miss_RepB_8h_FD_188471 | JGI IMG/M metagenome (GOLD analysis project Ga0255109, IMG submission 188471) | Freshwater microbial communities from St. Lawrence River, New York, United States - Law_Miss_RepB_8h | ecosystem: Environmental > Aquatic > Freshwater > River | place: USA: New York... | reverse complement strand
GTATAAACCATGTAACGTGCAACTTCCGCTTTGCTCTTACGATGTCCTGCTTCAACAGCCAACACCATCGTTACAGAACTCAAAATCAAGATGAAAGTCATCACACTCACAAACAACAACGGCAAATGCAAACCGTGCATGAAAGGGAAGTGGTTGAAAATAGACGCTGGGTCAGGCCACTTGGTTGTAATCGGGGTTACTACGTTAGAAAAACGCTGTGTTCCATATTGAACCAACAGTGTGGAGAACGTGAATGCATCCGACAAAAGGAAGATCCACATCATCAACTTTCCATAACTCACATTGAACGGAGAACGACCTCCAGCCCAGGTGGGTTGATTTTCAAATGATGCTTGTGTAGATGTATGATTAGCCATTAGGAAAAATTACCTTGCGAAATAAAGAAATAAATACAATATAAACCACAGAAGTCCAACAAAATGCCAATAAGTATTGGTAATTGACATGAACGTGATTTGTTTTTTATGGATTTCAAGTCGGAAAGCCTTCACCTGGGCTATCGCCAACAGAATGATACCACCGATGATGTGCAAAAAGTGCAAAACCGTAATCACCCAAACGTAACTCGCTGATATGTGTTCTGGTCGAGCGTTTACAAAAGTCAAGTCTTGCATCACCATCCGTGACCATCCTAAGTACTGAGAGTAGCAAAACAAAACCGATAACAACAGGGTAACAGCAATCAAACCTTTGTTTCTTGCCAACTCATCTTTTTTTGCCGCTTGGGTAGCCAATTGCATCGTAACCGAACTCACAATGCTGATAATGAGTGAATAAAGGAAATAGATGGGAAGGTCAAATGAGGTCCACAACTGTTTTGCTTCGGCATCTGGTCTGGCCACGATGTATGCACTAACGAATGCCGCAAACAACATTGAACTAGCCAACATGAACAACCACAAATTCATTTTGAAAGGCGCAATCAAAGGCGCTGGATCTTTCACTTTCTTCTGAGAAATGTTTTCCATCTTTTAAAAAAATATATATCCTAAAAACACCACGGGTGTATAAATCAAGGTTGAGTACAACAATTTCCGTGCATCGGCAACTTCCAGTGTCCTGAACAAATTGAAAGCCCTGGACAGCACAAACAGGGAAATTGGCAATATCACAATCAGAGCCCTTACGCTGCACATGCCATAATACACGGGCGTCATACTGATAATGATTAGCAAAACAGTGTAAATTAAGATTTGATAAGCACTCTTTTTATCACGTCCGCCGCTCGATGGCAACATCCAATATCCTGCCTTCTGGTAGTCGTCGTGCAACATCCATGCAATCGACCAGAAATGCGGAAATTGCCAGAAAAACTGCACCAAAAACAACATCATCCCCGGCTCGTCTATTCGTCCAACAACCGCAGTGTAACCAATCAACGGAGGCAATGCCCCAGGAATCGCGCCAATCATCACCGCAATGTTGCTCGTTTGCTTCATCGGAGTGTAAACGAACACATACAATACCAGCGACAATCCACTCAAAAATACGGCCACGAAAGGCACCGTAAGCGACAACAAAACAATCCCTGATATCCCGGTTACCCAACAGAAAATGATGGCCTGAGAGAGGGAGATTCTTTCCTCCACGATCGGACGGTTGCTTGTGCGATCCATCTTGCCATCGTTCTCCTTTTCGATGATCTGGTTTAGTCCGTTCGATGCAAAAACCACCAACATACCGCCAATCAAAACACCTGTAAAAACCCACCAATCAAACAACTCTGTGAACGAATTGTCTGAATTCAATTTGCATCCCAACAAATAACCAAATACCGATGTAGCGGCAACACTACTGGTTAAGCGAAATTTGATCAATTGTCCGAAAGCTTTTAACGTAGGATTCATGTGATTATGAGGGCTGAATTGAACGGGCCGATAAATACACTGCAAAGATATAGGTAATGAGGGCGCTACCCACCACAACATGCGCTACTTGTGCCCATGCTGGTACAACAAACCAAATATGAATCACACCCAAAGCAATTTGCAATGCGCAGAGCAACGCAATCATCATGTAGGGGTGTGCAATTGGCAATTTTAACCCCGCTTGTTCTTTCGATAATCTGCGCATCAGCCAAATCATCCATCCCAATACCACAAAAGGCATGTAGCGATGTAGGACAAATACCCAATCCATGGCAAATATATTGAGCATCCCCCAACCCAAAAATCCGGCGGTATCACCCTCAACATACAATTGACCCGTGTAGCGCAATCCATCCACTTGCTCGCGGCTCCATGCACCTATGATCACGATAAAAAAAACCGATATCCAAAGACCAAACCACTGCTTTCTTTTGAGTAAATCCAATCCTTTAAAACGAAAGGACACCGCCTTATGCAAAGAAACCATGTAAGCAAACAAACACATAAAGCTGAGCACAAAATGCACCGTTACTACCCCTGGCAACAAATTGGTAGCAACGACCAAACTGCCTAACCAGCCATTCAACAACAGCAAAAACAAAGCTACCAAGCCCCATCCCTTCCCGGAGCCAATCCGCTTCCTAAACCACACCGCCATGCCAAAGTAAACCATGGCAAACAACCCACTCAGAACACCAAACAACCGATTGATATACTCGATCCATGCCTTCACAGGGTCAAATACCTCCGGTGCCTGTATACTCTCATCAGTAAGCAACAAAGTCGCCGACTTCTCCATCCCAACCGATTTCAATACTTTGGCAAATCGCTCTACCTTTTGCAATCGCTTTTCCAAGAAAATCTGCTGATAGTTACCTGGTAACTTGCACTCACAGGTTGGAGGTGCCCACAAGCCAAAACACTTCGGCCAATCCGGACAGCCCATCCCACTTCCTGTGGCACGAACCAATCCGCCAAAAAAGAACAATAAAAAAACAGACGAACAGGTAAGTAAACCCATTCGTCTGTAAATGTTTAATATCTTATCGTTACTGCGAGGCATTAACGGCTCAAACCGAAAACACGCTTGATGGCCGCGAAGAATACGCTGTTTTCAACAGGTGCCTCTTCTTTTGCAACCTCTTTCTCCTCTGCATGCAATACCTCAGGTGCGGTAGGATCTTCCTCGTTCTGTGGGAAGAAATCAGATTCACGGTCAGGTCTGCTGTATTCATAAGGACCACGATATACAGTGGGCAATTCATGTGGCCAGTTACCGTGCAAACGAACATCAATGGGTGAAGTCCACTCCAAGGTATTTGATTGCCATGGGTTCTGCTCGGCTTTCTTGCCGCGGAAAATGCTCACGAAGAAGTTGTACAAGAACAATATCTGAGCAAATCCAGCCACAATAGCAGAGATCGTAATCAGCTTGTTTACATCCATCCAAACGTTGAAATCTTCTACCAATGTGAACTGGTAGTAACGACGTGGAACACCCGCCAAGCCCATAAAGTGCATTGGGAAGAACACCAAGTATGCTGTAATGAAAGTGATCCAGAAGTGGAAGTACCCCAACGTATTGTTCATCATACGACCATACATACGTGGGAACCAATGGTAAATACCGGCGAACATACCGAAAATCGCAGCACTACCCATAACCAAGTGGAAGTGTGCCACAACGAAGTATGAATCGTGCAATTGGATATCCATGGCAGCATTACCGAGGTAAATACCTGTCAAACCACCAGAGATAAAGAAACTTACCAAACCAATTGAGAACAACATGGCAGGCGTGAATCGCAAGTTACCGCGCCACAATGTAGTTAGGTAGTTGAACGCTTTCACCGCAGATGGAACCGCAATGATCAATGTCAAAATCATGAATACCGAACCCAAGAATGGATTCATACCCGTGATGAACATGTGGTGTCCCCATACGATGAACGACAACACAGATATACCCATCAATGAGATAACCATCGCTGTGTAACCAAAGATTGGCTTGCGGGCGTTGGTAGAAATTACTTCAGAGGTGATACCCAATGCAGGCATCAAAATGATATATACTTCTGGGTGACCCAAGAACCAGAACAAGTGCTGGTACAATACTGGACTACCACCCACGTTTTCCAAAGCACCCACACCTTCCAAGAAGATATCGCTCAAGTAAAACGAAGTACCGAAACTGCGGTCAAAAATCAAGAACAACGCCGCACCCAACAACACTGGGAAAGAAAGCAATCCCAAAATCGCGGTGAAGAAGAATGCCCAAATGGTCAATGGCATGCGATTCATGCTCATTCCCTTGGTACGTTGGTTCAATACGGTAGAGATATAGTTAATACCACCCAACAAAGCAGAGATGATGAACAATGCAATGGCAACCAACCACAAGGTCATACCCAAACCTGAACCCGGCATGGCTTTTTCTAAAGCACTCAACGGAGGATAAACCGTCCACCCACCGGATGCTGGACCTGTTTCTACGCCCACAGAAATCAATAAAACTACGCTCGACAAGAAGAAGAACCAGTAGCTCAACATGTTCATGAACGGTGATGCCATATCACGCGCACCCAACTGCAATGGAATTAAAAGGTTACTAAAAGTACCACTCAAACCTGCGGTCAATACATAAAATACCATAATGGTACCGTGGATGGTAACCAAACCCATGTAAAAGTTAGGGTCTAATTTGCCGTCAACGGCCCATTTACCCAGCAACATCTCTAATAATCCGAACTGCTCATCGGGCCAAGCCAATTGAAGACGGAATAACAAAGACATACCCATTCCAACGATACCCATAATAATCCCTGTAATCAGGAACTGTTTGGAGATCATTTTGTGATCCATAGAGAAAACGTACTTACTGATGAACGATTCCTTGTGATGGTGATCGTGGGTGTGATGATCGGCGTGTAATGCTGAAGTGCTCATATGAATATGATTCTTTTTTTTAAAATTAATTGGCAGCTACAGCTGCGGGTGAAACGGCAGTTGAATCAGCAGTAGCGGGAACAGCTTCCATTGCGGGAGCTACCATCTTCGCCTGTGCGGCCAACCATGTATTATACTCAGACTCAGATCCTACTACAGTGATTTTGATTTTCATGTTGTAGTGCGCTGCTCCACAAATTTTGTTGCAGTACAAATAGTATTCGAAATTGGGGTTTCCTTTCGATGCTTTCGCTTCAGCCGTTGTCTTAATTGGCGTGAATGGGAACACCGTGCTCATTCCAGGCACACAGTTCATCTGTGCACGGAACTCAGGCATGTATGCAGAGTGAATCACATCCCTTGCACGGAAACGGAACATATAAGGCTTGTTTTTTACCAATACGATTTCCGTAGTTACGCGGTCATCATTCGATTCTTTATTGAAAATTTCAGGCTTGCTCTTGAATGCAGCGATTCGCTTCAAATTGGTCTCCTTGCGCTTGATTTCCTTCTTCATCTGACGAACATACGCACCGCTTTCAGCATCCAACACCTTCTCGCGAAGAGCCTTGTGCTCGGAAACGTAGGTCTTATTCAAACCTGTAGCTTCCATTTTGTCCAAAGCAGCACGCCAAACTTTGGCAGAATCATCCGCTGCAGCAACTTTCGCCTCCAACTCCGCAACCTCGCCTGTCAAGGTGGTCGTTAATTTGTCCGCCTCAGTATCAACAGCCAATCCCAATGGGTTGGTTCCAGAAATCAATACATAACTGCTTTCGCCCATTTTCTTATCCTCACCGGCATAACGTGCCTTCCAACCAAATTGGTAAGCAAACACTTCAATTTCTTGCGCATCTTCATTGGGGGTCTGGGTGATTTTCGTCCACACATTAAAACCACGCAATACCAAGAAAGTCAATACAATTGCAGGAACAATTGTCCAAATAACTTCCAATTTGTTGTTGTGGAAGAAATAGGCTGCTTTGCGATCTTCTCTGTAGTAGTATTTAAACATGAAGAAGAACAACAGTACCTCTGTAACAATGAATACGAAAAAGGTAAAGCCGAACGTCCACATGAACATCGAATCCAAAGACTCACCATGCTCAGAAGCCGCATCCCACAGCAACAAATATTTACTGTGTGCACTTAATTCCCAGAAAACACCGATTAAACCCAAGATAAGTACCACCAAAGCGATGATACCATTCACCTTGTGTGAACTTACAATCTTCTTCCCTGTAATACGCTCAGCCAAACTTCCGATATCGAAAGCCCGAGCAATCACCAAAACGATCAATAAAATCAGCAGGCAAAGCAAAATATTTAACCAATTCCAACCGCTTGGATCAAATTCCTGTGGAGGAGCAATTACATCTGTGGCTGCTTGAGCGAACGACGTTGTAATGGCTATGCTAGCCACTAACAAAGATAACAACTTCTTAGTCAATGAGTTGAATGTGTTTTTTGGTAAAGTAAGCTTCATTTCTTGAGCCTTTTTAGGGATTTTGAATGCGCGAATTTAACCATTTTAAAAAGGTTTTACAACGACACGACCATTAATTTCACACCAAAACTGCATTTTCTACACAAGACTTGCCATCCACCTCCAAACAACTTTACCATCTCGCCCGCTATTGCGAATCAATCCAAATAAGAAACTAGATACTTTCAACCCACATTTGGGCCAATTTCAGGTAATCTTTCACCCCCAATTGCTCAGCGCGCATGCCCGCCCAACCATCCGGCAACACAAACCTAGGTCTCGATGTAGTTAACGATTTTACGGCGTTCCCCAACGTCTTTCGCCTCTGAGAAAATGCCGTCTTCACCACCAACTTCAACGCCCCGTAATCGCAGCTCGGTAATTCGCCCTTCAACCTACAATCTATCACACCGCTCTTCACCTTTGGCGGCGGATTAAACGACCCCTCATGCACCGTAAACACATACTCGCAATCGTAGTAGGCCTGCAACAAAATACTGGTGATTCCATAATCTTTGTTCCCCTCACCTGCCGCCAATCGCTCAGCAACTTCTTTTTGAAACATGCCAGCAAACTGACTCACCATCACCCCGCATTCCAACATCTGAAACACAATCTGCGTACTAATATTGTACGGATAATTCCCCACCAATGCCATTTTAGCCCCGGGCTTTACCCATACCTCGTTCTTGGCCTGCAAAAAATCACCGTGCCATACCTGCATACCCTCGGCCCATGCCTGCTTTCCCAAATACTCCACCGATTCTCCGTCGATCTCCAAACACAATAACCTTTCACCAAAACGCGGATACAAATACTTGGTCATCACGCCCATTCCTGGACCAATTTCCACCACATGCTCCATCCTTTCATCCACCAAATCTGCAATGCGCTGCGCGATGCTTTCGTCGTTTAGAAAATGCTGTCCCAACGCCTTCTTGGCATGCACATCGCCCTTCTTCGACCCTTTCCCCGGTGCATCTTCAAACTTGCTTGCCCACTTACCACCCCGCGGTGTATTCTGAATGTGCTGGCCCGTTTTGCCGCCCTTTTCTATAGATTTATTCTGTCTCACTGCTCCCAATAGGTTATGTAATACTTGGTCACAGTATCTTTCAAACTCGCCAAATTGTAATTGTCACTTGCCTCTGCCACATCAACCAATGTGCCGTCTTTCTTCATGATGCGAATACCCCCGCCCTCACTGATATAAGCATCGTTCTTCAACACGCCCACATGCACAAAATAATCCAAGACCCGCTCATCACTCACACCAAAAACCGAAGCTGCTTGGGTCCGCATCAACTGCCTCAACCCGTCGCTAATTGGTTCCAACTGGACCTTTATCTTTGGTAAATTTCGGCGCAATAACCTTCGGCTCATCTCCTGCAATATTCGGTCTTCGTGAAACTGCCATTCTTTGATGGCCGACATGATATCGATGTCATCCAACTGCACAAACAAATCCAAATCCTCATCGTCAAAATCCTCAGGGTTCACATCCTTGAACAAAAAATGCATCAGTGGGTGATAACTGCCCAGGGCATGTCCTTCCTTCGCCATTTCCCGCGCCCTCTGTAAAATGGACACCAACAGCGCATCAGCGGCCAACACCGTTTTGTGCAAATACACTTGCCAATACATCAATCTCCTGGCCACCAAAAATTTCTCTACGCTGTAAATGCCCTTTTCTTCCACCACCAAATCGCCATTTTTCACATTCAACATATGAATCAACCGCTCAACCCCAACAATACCTTCACTCACACCGGTGTAAAAACTATCCCGCATCAAATAATCCAACCGGTCCATATCAAGCTGCCCTGATATCAACTGATGCAAAAACGGCTTCGCCGCATATTCTCCCTTAAAAATAGCAATCGCCGTGTCTAACGCACCCCCAAATTCCTGGTTCATGCGCTCCATCAACATCAAACTGATTCGTTCGTGATTTACGCCTTGGGCCAGTGTATATTCCAGCGTATGACTGTATGGACCATGCCCGATATCGTGCATCAAAATGCCCAACACCACGCCTTCTTCTTCGGTTTCCGTGATCTCTACTCCCTTCCGCTTCAATGTTTCCACCGCTTTGATCATCAGATTCATCGCCCCCAAAGCATGATGAAAACGGGTATGGGTTGCCCCAGGATACACCCATTCGCTCATCCCTAATTGCCTGATTCTTCTCAATCTTTGAAAATACGGATGCTGCACAACATCATACACCAGCGCGCTGGGAATGGTGAGAAACCCGTGCAAAGGGTCGTTGATGATTTTTGATTTATTGCCCGATGGCATACTGCAAAGGTAATAGCCAAATCATTGTTCTGACCACAACAGCTTTTCACCCCCACGGGGTTGCCGCAATCTTACGGCATCCACAAATTCTTTCAGCTGCGTTACCAAAGGATCCGCCGGCTGTGCTTGCATGTAACTCTCGTAACAGTAGACCATATCGGCCCATTCATTCACCGAAATCCCTTGACCATGCATTTTCCGACGCAACGCCGAACCCGCATGCAACCATGCACTCTGGTTGAATTCCTGCAAACGCTTCTGTTCTGATTTCTCAATGTAGCGCCTAAAAAACCCATAAGCCCGATCGTATTGATCCTGTCGCTCCGCCGAAATCCCAAAATACCAATACGTACCAGGATGGGTTGAATCTTGCAGATACGCCACACGCAACAAACTATCCGATTCTGAAAATTTTTGTTGTAGCAACAGTGCGTGCGACAGCAAATGTTTGTTGGTCATAGATTCTGGATTGCGCTGCAACAAACTGCGGTAGATATTCTCTGCCTCACGGTATCGCTTGGAACGCATCGCTGCAGCAGCCTGGGCTTCCGGACTTACCGCATCGTCGAAGTCTTGGGCAGAAACCAACGTACCCATCGCCATAGCCAAAAATAAGAATACCCAACGCATGGTTCGAATGTAAGAACAATTCCCCAAATTTGTGGTGATGGCACAGCGACAATCTTTTGTGATTCCCACAAAAATGAGATGGTATTTGGGGGTAGTGGGCATCCTGTGTTTTGTTCTATTCTCCGCTTGTAAAGACAGCGCACAGCCTTGGGAATCCTTCGGAGAAATCACCACAGAGGACAGAGTACTGTCAGATTTCACCCAAATCAATGCATCGCATAATATCCAATTGTATATTAAACAAGACCTTACAGCGCCGCAAAGCATAAGCATCACCTATGGCAAAAACGCCCTGAAGGGCATTGTGAGCGAAGTA
>Ga0255109_1000654_pt1 | contig 9617 bp, 8 predicted proteins | sample Law_Miss_RepB_8h_FD_188471 | JGI IMG/M metagenome (GOLD analysis project Ga0255109, IMG submission 188471) | Freshwater microbial communities from St. Lawrence River, New York, United States - Law_Miss_RepB_8h | ecosystem: Environmental > Aquatic > Freshwater > River | place: USA: New York... | reverse complement strand
ATTAAGCACCACACGCAACTCCTTGGTGATTTTGCCCCTGATGGAGGAGTTTCCGCCATCGCCCGCTTCCTTCTTGCATGCGGCGAGCGCCGACATCAAGACAATCGTCAACAGAAAATAACTTGCTTTCATTCCAATCAATTGTTGAATCCGGAAGAGAATGTTTCGTCCATGTGCCCGTCTTGCTGGTCTTCGTAGAAGTAAATCTTCACCATCACCGTATCACGCAAAAAATCAATTTTGCCAATTTCAACGCGATTGACTTTGATTCCTGTTCGCTCTTCGAGATCGGCAATCAACTCCGCACGACGGCCCTTCTGAATGAGTGTAATCTTCTCATACACCACGAGCTTCTGCGACTCATGACGCAACAACCAAACATGCTCCAAACCATAGGTAAGCGCCAAAATTGCCACGTTGGCGAACATCAATTCCGCAAGGGAAATTTTCTTATTGATCAGCGCGTTCATCACCGACATACCAATAACGATGAAGAGATAAGTCATTTCCTTGATTGGAATCGCATCGGTGCGGTAGCGAATGATTCCAAAAACGGCAAACAAACCAAGCGCAAATCCCATCTCGAGCTTCACGCTTTCCAGCAAGAAACACATGGTGAAGATGGATAAGCTGAACAAGAAGTATGTGAAAAGAAAATCCTTTCTTTTAGCGATGGGATAATAAATGAGGCGGACCAGCACAAAGACAAACGACAAATGCAGCAACATGCGAATTACCAGCCCCAGCAAATCTTCTCCGTTGAAAAGCTTCAGTCCTCCGAGCGGTTTAAATTTCTCGGGGTCATCTATCATCGCAGGATCCAATGCAGGAACCGCGTCCTGCATTCGAAACACTATCTCACTCCAATCAAGCAACATAAGCCAATTTAATTTTTTCGATTTTCAATAATTTCTGTTTGACGTTGTTCGACTTCATTTCGGGATAAAGCAGCGCTACACCAAGGCAATACTTACTCATCGATTCGGGGCGAACCAACTGATGCTTCAATTGACGGAGCACTTCCGAAACTCCGCTTTGCTCGTCTCGCTTTACTTCGATAATGACCAACTCCGGAACTCCCGCATGGCGATTTCCATATTGAAATGTGATGTCGGTGTCGATTGTAATACGCTCACCTGCCGTGGTGTCTACCAAGGTTATCCGACCGAAATTATTCCACAATTTAGGCTCGTACTCTCGATGCTCATGCGTGCGTTCATCAATGAATGCATTCTCCTTTTCGTCGATCGACTCTACGATGCTTCCCAACTTAATACGGCTTTTGATGGTGCGACCATTGTTGGTTTTCCCTTTATACTCCAAAAAAGACAACTGACTCTCGACGTACTCGCGTTTACGAATCTTGAAGCGATTACGCTTGCCGTTGTGATGTTCACGATAGCAACGAAAATCGACCGTATCGAAATAGAGGGTCTGATACCTATTGATGCGCGTGCTCCCGACTTCCAAAATGCGGTAGTTGGCACCTAGATGAAGCAGCATGTCATCAAGCTGAGCGCGACTAACCATGAACTTTGTGTCGGTACGATTCATAAGAAGCACGCCATCCATTTCCTGCAATGAAATCGGTTCAAAACGATTCAAAATGGTCGTGAGGTCGGTCATGGCTGGGCGGGGTTGACACCAATTGTAACTACAAGTTTAATACAAATGACCCCCTTCACCACAATCGGGAGCCATAACATTACCTCAGGTTATGATAAACAGCCTGCACATCATCGTCCTCTTCAATTTTTTCAATGAGTTCCAAAATCTCATCGGTTTGCTCTTCATTGAGTTCGGCATAAGAATTCGGAATGCGCTCTAGGCTTGCCTTCTTCACGATGATGTTGCGCTCTTCGAGTGCCTTCTGCATGTTGCCGAAATCGGTAAAGGCTGAGTAGAGAATAATCTCGGTTTCATCCACCTCCATCGATTCCAATCCGGCGTCAATCAATTCGAGCTCGAGATCTTCGGCATTGGGTACGTTCGCAGGATCTAGACGGAAAACGCCCTTTCGATCAAACACGAAGCTCAGCGATCCACTGGTACCTAGCGCCCCACCTGAACGGTTGAAGTACAAACGGACGTTAGCCACCGTGCGTGTAGGATTATCGGTTGCAGCTTCCACCAAAATAGGCACGCCATAGGGGCCATAGCCTTCGTACACAATTTCTTCGTAGTTGGAATTATCCTTGTCGCTGGCGCGCTTAATGGCCGACTCCACGCGGTCTTTGGGCATATTCAAACCACGTGCGTTGTTCATGATCTGACGCAAACGCGGATTGTTGTTTGGATCGGGACCGCCCGATTTGACAGCCATCACAATGTCCTTACCAATGCGCGTGAAGGCCTTTGCCATCTTGTCGTAGCGCGCAAACATTTTATGCTTTCGGGTTTCAAATATGCGTCCCATGGTATACTGATTTAATTCACCCGCAAAAGAACACCCTAAATAGCTTTTTTGCAAAAAATAGACAGGCCTGATAGCCTATTCAATTGCTATTTTGCGCTCGCTAAGTTGCCAATAAGAGATGTTTTTAGAAAACACCGATAATCGCGGTCGCCGTCAGGGGTGGATTGAAGTCGTTTGCGGCTCTATGTTTTCCGGAAAAACGGAAGAACTCATTCGCCGCATGCGCCGCGCTGAGTTCGCCAAAATGAAGGTCGAGATTTTCAAGCCGCGCATCGACAATCGCTATCACGAAGAAAACGTCGTAAGCCACAACCAGACTACCATTCGCAGCACGGTAGTCGATCACTCCTCGCAACTTTTACTGCTTACCGGGGATGTAGAAGTCATCGGTATTGATGAGGCGCAATTCTTTGATGACGGCTTGCCCGAAGTGTGTAATCAACTCGCTAATCAAGGCATACGTGTCATCATTGCCGGTCTCGACATGGACTTCATGGGCCGCCCGTTTGGTCCGATGCCCCACCTGCTGGCTATTGCAGAGTTTGTAACAAAGGTGCACGCCATCTGTGTGCAAACCGGGAATCTCGCCAACTACAGCTATCGCCATGTGCCCGGTGATTCCGTGGTGCAACTCGGCGAAAAGGAATCGTACGTTCCCCTTTCGCGCATGGCCTACACACAAGCCATGCAACAGCGTAAAAACGAAGACAAAGAGGAAAACGCATGAGCTTTTCCATTCATGATATCGCCAAAATCGCTGGAGGTCAGTTAGCGCAAGAGCATGAGAATCTCATTATCGAACGCTTACTCATTGACAGTCGCAAGCTTACCCACGCAAGCGACGGACTATTCTTTGCCATTCGCAGCGAGCGCAATGACGGGCACAAATACGTTAGTGATGCATACCGCGCAGGAGTCCGGAACTTTGTCGTTGAACAACTTCCCGACTTGGTGCTGTTGCCTAAAGCAAACGTCGTTGTTGTCAAAAACAGCGTGAAAGCACTGCAGTTGGTTGCTACTGCCCATCGCAAACAATACACGATTCCCGTGGTGGGGATCACGGGATCCAACGGCAAAACAATCGTCAAGGAATGGCTGAATCAATTGCTGTGCGACGACTTCAACATTGTGCGCAGTCCCAAAAGCTATAACTCGCAAATAGGTGTTCCGCTTTCCGTTTGGAATATGGAACCCGTGCATACGCTCGCCTTGTTCGAAGCGGGTATTTCGATGCCCGGTGAAATGGATGAGCTGGCGAAAATTATTGCGCCCACCATTGGGATCTTCACCTCGATTGGTTCGGCGCACAGCGAAAACTTTCTGAGCAAGCGTCAACTCATTGGCGAAAAGCTCAATCTTTTTGCTCATTGCCCTGTGGTGATTTGTCCGGAAGACGGCGACATCGCCGCGCTCATTCAACCCTGGCTGGCCACGAAAACAATACTGCGAACACCCTCCACAGAACATGCCACACGAGCGAGCTCGGCAACCGGTACTTCGATTGAATTGAAATGGAACGAGCTCCTACTCGAGTTTCAATTACCGTTTCGCGATAAAGCATCGGTCGAGAATTGCATCACCTGCATCACGTTGATGCTTCACCTTGGCTTCGCACCCAATACCATTCAAGACCGCCTCGTCAGGCTTACGGCGCTTGAAATGCGCTTGCAATTGATTGAGGGCGAAAACGACTGCACACTCGTGAACGATGCGTACAGCAATGATTTGCATTCACTCGAAATAGCCCTCGACTTTCTGGGGCATCACGCACGACAACAATCGAAGACTGTCATTCTCTCTGATCTGTTTCAAACCGGATTGAGCGACGACGAGTTGCATAAGCGCGTTGCGCGATTGCTCAGCGGAAAGGGCATTACGCAATTCATCGGCATAGGAGCATCCATGTCGAAACACACATCATACTATCCTGAAAACTCACTTTTCTTCTCATCCACCGAATCGTTTTTAGCCCAACTTTCTACGGCTGAATATGTGAAGCGCGCCATCCTCATCAAGGGAGCGCGCGACTTTCGTTTTGAGCGCATCGTTTCTGCGTTCCAACAACAAACGCATGATACCGTGCTCGAGATAAACTTGAACGCACTCGCGCACAACCTGCGTTACTTCAAATCGAAACTTCCAACCTCGACAAAGTTGATGGTCATGGTGAAGGCTTTTGGCTATGGAAGCGGCGCCGAAGAAGTGGCATCACTGCTCGAGTTCAACAAAGCTGATTATCTCGCTGTGGCCTATACCGATGAAGGCGTGGAGTTGCGCAAGGCCGGAATTTCACTGCCCATTATGGTGATGAATCCGGAACGCAGTAGCTTGTCTACGCTCATTCGTCATAAGCTCGAACCCGAGTTGTATAGCTTTCGCACAGCCAACAATTTTTTGCAAGCGTTACAAACAGCCGAAATCACCGAGCCCTATGCTGTCCACATTAAAATCGACACCGGCATGCATCGCCTTGGATTCATTGCCGACGAAATGCACGACTTGTGCGCGTGGCTCGATGCAAATAAGCAAGTACGCGTGGCAAGTGTCTTCACGCATTTGGCCGCAAGTGACGCCACCCAATATGACGAATTCACTCGTCAACAGCTAAACACTTTCAACGACTGTTGCGACCGCATTGCATTGCATGTGAAGAGTCCATTCATGCGTCATGCATTGAATACAGGCGGTATCGAACGCTTCCCGGACGCAGCCATGGACATGGTTCGACTCGGCATCGGGTTGTATGGAGTCTCAGCCAGCGGCGAAGACCAGCAGCACTTGCAAACGCCCGGTAAATGGAAGACCATCATCTCCCAGATTAAGCAGATCAAAGGCGGAGAAAGCGTCGGCTACTCGCGCGCCTTTGTAGCTCCGTTCGACATGACCATTGCGACCATCCCGGTAGGCTATGCCGACGGATTGCGCCGCACCATGAGCAACGGCCAAGGCTATGTGCTAGTGCGCGGAGAAAAGGCACCCATCGTCGGCAACGTGTGCATGGACATGACCATGATTGACGTCTCCGCTGCACACTGCAGTGAAGGTGATGAAGTAGAACTCTTCGGCGAGCACATTTCACTGCTCGAATTCGCGCGCATGTGCAACACCATTCCTTATGAAGTACTCACGTCGGTGAGTCAACGGGTGAAGAGGGTGTATGTGGAGGAGTGAGGGGTTTTTTTAACCGCGGAGACACAAAGAAAATACAAGAGAAAAAACCTTTGCGACCCTTTGCGACTTTGCGGTTCAATTGTTTTAACCGCAGAGACGCCAAGAAGTCAGAGAGCAAAAACGTTAGCAAGGAATTCACAATTTAGCACACACTGCAATCCTATTCTCCCTCCACCATCGCCAACGCCTCGCGATAATTAAACGCCGGAACGCTGCTTCTACGAAAACCCTTTGCGTCGCGGGTTACGATGGCGGTCACTTTCTTGTGGTGGATAGCCGCCTGGATCTGAACCGCATCTTCCAAGTCGCCTGATCGAATGCGCAACGCAGCCTGAATGACTTCAGAAGTGACATCAACCGTTTCACATACACTTTCCAAATTGCGCAGTGAACCTAGGACTACTTCCGGCCTGTTATCCTTTCGCAGCACATAGAATAAAGTTGTGTAACTAAGCGATGAGATGTACAACTTCACTCGTCCCTTGGCAGCGTGTTGGAATAGCTGCGCAGCTTCTTCAGCAAATGGCTTTCGGTTAGCCAATACATCGAGCGCTACGTTCGTGTCTATCATCAGGTGTTTCATGATGAGTACTTTTTGAGTATGGCCGCTTGTAAGTCCTTTTTGTAATCGAAATCCTTGCTGAGCTTCACCGAACCCAACAGGCGCTTTACCTCCGGGGCGAGCGCTTCCTTCTTTTCCGATTCACGGTCCAACGAACGAAGGTAATTCTCGACAATCGCCGACAAACTCTTCCCGTTCCGCTTGGCATAGGCCTTCGCTGAGTCTATCACTTCCTGATTCAAGGTGAGGGTTAGCTTGGTAATCATTACACGTGTTTTTATAGCAGTAAAAATACGTGTGATTTCAAAAGCGAGATGTCGGCGTATTGAAAAAATGGTCCACATAACGGAATTCTTAGACTGCAAACATGAGTCGCTTCTTGTTTGATGCTTATTCTTCTCGGGAATAGGTTATTGGAATAGTATGGGTTATTAGCCGCAGAGACGCAGAGAAAAATCAAGAGAAAAAACCTTTGCGACCCTTTGCGATTTTGCGGTTCAAATCACTCAACCGCGGAGACGCCGAACAAATTGCATCGCATTATTTCTCAATCTCCCGGTAGAGCATTCATGACTTTAACTGTATCTGTACAAACACACCATCCCTTAGCTTTGTATCATGAAGTCGTTCCTCCTGAGTCTTTTCATTTTGCTGCTCTCAACAGTAGGCATTGCCCAACGTCATGTGCGCAACGAATTGCTCGTTCAGTTGAAGCCCAATGTTCAACCTGAGCAAGTGGCAGACTTCGCGAACGAATTACTTGGTATCACTGCACAGCTCTCCGTCAAACAATGTATCTACGACCGCTTCGGTATTTGGCTGTTCAGCTATGATGAAGATGCCTTCTCATCAAGAGATATGATTTATTCCCTGAAGCAATTTTCGGGAATTCAGAATGTACAAGTCAATCACATCATCGAAGAACGCATCGTTCCTAATGATCCTTTCTTCTCGCAGCAATGGCACCATCAACAGGCCAATGATCACGATATTGATAGCGAACTCGCTTGGGACATTACAACAGGTGGACAAACTACACTCGGCGATGAGATTGTCGTGTGTGTAGTAGAAATTGGCGGAGCGCAATGGGACACGCCCGACATCCTCGATAATCACTGGATGAACATTCACGAAATTCCCTCCAACGGAATCGATGACGACGACAACGGCTTCATCGATGATTATCACGGATGGAACATTGCTTCTCAAGACGATGACCTCTCTCCCGGTAGCCACGGCACTCGCGTCTGCAGCATGATTGGCTCCACCGGTAATAATGAAACAGGCGTCACCGGTGTGAACTGGGATGTCAAAATGATGATGGTAGAAATCGGAAGTTCGACCGAAGCAGCGGCCATTGCAGGTTACGCCTACCCGCTCGAGATGCGCCGACTCTACAACATCACCCAAGGTCAACAAGGCGCATACGTCGTTGCTACCAACAGTTCTTGGGGCACCGACAATGGTCAACCCGATGATGCGCCGCTGTGGTGCGCCATGTACGATTCACTCGGCGTTCACGGTGTGCTGAGCTGTGGTTCAACTTCAAACAACAATGTCAACGTGGATGTTTTCGGTGACCTGCCCACGGCATGTCCCAGCGACTACCTGATTTCAGTTGCTCGCACAAACTCCAACGATGTCCGTAATTCCGGAGGGTATGGAATCACGTCCATTGATCTCGCAGCCCCCGGTGATGACGTGTATCTCGCCAACAATACGGGCTATGCCACCACTACCGGAACTTCGTTCTCCAGTCCCTGCGTTGCCGGTGGTATTGCGCTCCTCTATAGTGCTCCGTGCAACAGTTTTGCTGAAGGAGCAGAGACGAATCCTGCGGGCTCAGCACTTTCCATGAAGTCATTCATTTTGGATGGTGTTGATCAAACAACACAACTCCAAGAGGAACTTCTTAGCGGCGGAAGATTCAATGTCAACAACAGCCTGCAACTGCTTATAGGAGCCTGCGACGAAGGTCAATGCATGGCGCCATTCAACATGGAATCAGCGCAAATCAGCGGAACACTCAACTACACCATCAGCTGGACCGATATCCTTGCCGCTGAAGATTACCGTTTGTCCTATCGTATCGTCAACACTGCCGACTGGACTGACCAGGAAGTGAACGGTGTGAACACTTTCATCCTGTCTAATCTTCAAGCGTGCACCCCCTATGAAGCGCGCATAGCAGCCTATTGCGGCGACACCTTGAGCATGTGGTCAGAAGTGATTACCTGGACAACCGACGGATGTTGTATCAACCCTGATGGTATCTCTGTGCTCGCTTCCACCGACTCTACGCTTTCGATCATCTGGAATGATGTGCTAGCCACTGATGCCTATGTCGTAAACGCAACGGACGACAACGGTTTGACGCAAACATGGAATGCCACAGCAGGTGGCTTCTTCGTCATCAACGATTTGCTGCCGTGCATGACTTACGACATTCAAATCATATCGGGCTGCACTAATCCTACAGGAACTGCGGCTCAACTCTCAACGTTTACACCAGGATGCGAAAACTGCGCGCTGATTCCCTACTGCGAAACATCCGGAAACGATGACGCTGAATTCATCGCCTACTTCGGCATGGGGGATTTGGAACACAGTTCTGAGAACAGTGGTGGCTATCTGTTGGTCCCGAATGTGACGGATACACTTTACAGCGGCATGACGTACGACGTGTCGTGCACACCGGGATACAATGGCAATGCCTACAATGAAAACTTCCGCGTATGGATTGACTTCAACATCGACGGTGATTTTGATGATTCGGGGGAACTTGTTTTTGATCCTAGTCCAACCACTATCAACGTGCAAGGATCTGTCACCATGCCTGCTTCACTCTCTGAAGGGCACTCACGATTGCGTGTATCCATGACGTATACACCAAGCTCATCGAACAACGAGCCCGAGCCTTGCGGAGCGCTTACGTATGGCGAGGTGGAAGACTACTGCGTTGTGCTCGCTCTCGGAAGTGTGATTGAAAGTCCTTTTCAAGAACAAACTTCAATCAGCATTTATCCCAACCCAGCATCAGAACAGATTCGTATTGTCGGATTGAATCAGCGTCCGGAACAGGTTGATTTGATTGGTGCTGATGGTCGTTTAGTAAGTCGTCTATCCACCGCAAACTGGCCATCAGTTTCCATCGCAGATTTTCCTGCAGGCATGTATTATCTCTCCATGCAAACAGCTGAGGGTCGTCGCAGTTTACCACTGATCGTGCATGAATAATTCGGGGCTTCCATTTTTCGAAAATGATGTTCCTATCCAATCACTGGAACATCCCATTTGCTCAGAAAAAGGGGTGATTGTGGACACCAAGCGTCTCGATCTGCTTCATCCATTCATCAACGGCAACAAGGGCTTCAAGCTGAAGTACAATTTGCTGAAGGCTATGTCGGAAGAAGGTCAAGCGTTGCTCACCTTTGGTGGAGCCTGGAGTAATCACATTTATGCCACGGC
>Ga0255109_1000652_pt1 | contig 9651 bp, 8 predicted proteins | sample Law_Miss_RepB_8h_FD_188471 | JGI IMG/M metagenome (GOLD analysis project Ga0255109, IMG submission 188471) | Freshwater microbial communities from St. Lawrence River, New York, United States - Law_Miss_RepB_8h | ecosystem: Environmental > Aquatic > Freshwater > River | place: USA: New York... | reverse complement strand
CTTTTGTTGGGCGTCACCGGCGATGGTGGCTCCCATACCACACCCAGGAGCTGTGAGGGTCATCTTCACGAAGATCTTTTTGGTGCCGCTGGGGAGAAGCTCGATCCCCATGTCATAGACCAGTCCCAGATCGACGATGTTGACCGGGATTTCGGGATCATAACAGCTGCGGAGGGCTTCCCAGACCGATTTCTCGTCCGTGTCACCGGTGACGGGTGCGGTCGATACCTCGGCGGAGGGAGTGATTCCCAAAGCGTCTGCATCTTTGGGCCCGATGCGGAACAGGCCGCCCATGGCGTGGACGGTGTAGGACCCACCGAGGGTCTGGGTGATGTCGACCTCGGTTCCTGCCGGAAGAGTGACGACATTGCCCGCAGGGATTTGGATCGCGTCGCAATCGCGGGAAAGAACGACGGTGCTAACGGAATTCATGGCGGGTGCAAACTAGCGCGGAGTCTGCGAAAGAGAAGTCAAAGGTCTTCCGGGTCTATGAGGGACAGGCTCGTATATAGCGCCTCTTATGAGGGACAGGCTCTTATTTAGCGCCTCTTTGGGGTGGTAGGCTCATGTAACTCTGGGGGTTCGAGGCGCGAAGTTCTGCGGTTGGTAGATGTCCGTGAGCTCGGGGAATCGGTGATTTGATTGGGGACAGGCTCTTGTTTGGATCGAATGTTTAGGAAAAGAAAAAAGGGGGTTGCCCCGGGCTTTCAAAACTCGGGGCCTCAACTCGGCTGCAGCAGAGGTTCATTGTCGATGGATTGCATCCGGGGGAGGGCGATTCAAATGAAGGTTGAAGACAGAAAACTTTTGACAGATTGGGTCCTGCCGCGGATTAACTACCTTTGCTGCAGGTAACTGTGGCGCTCATCCAGAGTGGCAGAGGGGACGGCCCGATGAAGCCACGGCAACCGGTGGAGCTGACGTGCTCGACGGCCAGGTGCCAAATCCGGTCGGAACTACAAAGTTCCGGCGAAGATGAGAAGCGTCGTCTCCCTAGGAGACCCCTTCTCGCTTTGCGGAAGGGGTTTTTGTTTCCCACCGCGTCGGTTTTTTGGATGTGCGCTGATCGGTTGCCGCGGCGGTTATTTTTCTTATGAGCCAGAGCAACGGATTCATGAAGGCACTGAAGTGCCGGGAGTGCAGTCGAGAATACCCCCTGGGGGCCACACATGTTTGCGAGTTCGATTTTGGACCGCTGGAAGTGGCTTATGACTACGAGCGCATCCGCCAGAGTCTCACCCGCGATAAGATTTGCTCGCGTCCCCAGAACATGTGGCGGTATCGGGAACTGCTCCCGATTGCCGGCGAACCAACGGTGGGAGCTAAGGTGGGGTATACTCCACTCATCAAGGCAGATCGTCTGGCCGCTCGGTTGGGGATCCGCGAATTGTGGATTAAGAACGATGCGGTCAATTATCCGACGCTGTCCTTCAAGGACCGCGTGGTGAGCGTTGCTCTGAGTCGTTCCGTGGAACTTGGATTCAAGACGGTCGCTTGCGCGTCCACGGGCAATTTGGCCAATTCGGTTGCGGCCAATGCTGCGGCCGCGGGCCTCCATTGCTACGTTTTCATTCCCTCGGACCTCGAGCAGGGCAAGGTCGTCAATTCTCTGGTCTACGGGGCGAATGTCGTGGCGATCCGGGGTCATTATGACGAGGTGAACCGGTTGTGTGCAGAGATCGCCGGCAAGTACGGATGGGCGTTTGTGAACGTCAATATGAGACCCTATTATGCGGAGGGCTCCAAGAGCATGGGCTTCGAGATTCAGGAGCAGTTAGGGTGGCAGATTCCGGAACACACGGTGGTCTGCATGGCTTCCGGTTCTTTGCTAACCAAGATCCACAAGAGCTATCAGGAGTTTTCCAAGCTGGGATTGGTGCAGAGCCAAGGGTGGAAAATTCATGGAGCCCAGGCCACGGGTTGCTCTCCGATCACGACCGCGCAGAAAGCCGGGTTGGATTTCTTCAAGCCGGTGAAGCCCAATACCATTGCCAAGTCGTTGGCGATCGGGACTCCCGCCGACGGTTTCTATGCTCTGAAGGTCATGAAAGAGACTGGTGGCCACAGTGATGATGTTTCAGATGACGAAATTCGTGATGGCATCCGGATGCTCGCAGAAACAGAGGGAATCTTCGCAGAGACAGCGGGTGGCGTAACCGTGGGTGTTGCCAAGAAGCTTATCGCCCAAGGCAAGATTCCGTCCGATTCCAGCGCAGTGCTATGCATCACTGGCAACGGCCTCAAGACGCTGGAAGCCATGCTTGGGCATTGCGGTGAGTCGAGGGTTATTAAACCTAGCCTCCGTGAATTTGAGGCACTGTTGGCCTCAGATCAGGCCGAGGCGGCGAGTTAACGCGGATCGGGCTGTTAGGGCGAGTTTTTGATGATCCAAGGCCATGGTTGAAGTTCTGATCCCGCCCCAACTCCGTCGACTGTGTGATGGCGAAGAGGCTGTCGAAGTCGGGCCCGGAACCCTTGGCGAGGTTCTCCTGCAATTGCAGGAGCGCTTCAATGGAGTCTATGATCGGTTATGTCAGCCCGACGGCACGGTCCGTGGCTCAGTTCTGGTTCTCGTCAATGACGAGGATGTTCGGTTTCTTCGGGAACTTCAGACGCCGGTGCGCTCCGGGGATTCGGTGCGTCTGATACCCGCCTTTGCAGGCGGTTGAGGGTGCGCGGGTCGCATTCAGAGATCGGCCGTAGTTACTTAGAGATCTGTCGTAGGTTCGCCCGAACTTCGCCAAGATTTGCTGCCTGACCTACAGTGTCAGCACCGTTCTGGAACCCACGGAAGGTTGCCGGTTTCAAAACCACGGTTTGCCATGTTCTTGGAGAGGTTTTCTTCCGGATTGAGCAGCCGCATTTCTTCCTTCTTCGAATGGAACCCGAGGGCGTTCAGGGCTCAATAGACTGAATCAGGATCCGCTTGGGCAATGAACAAGAAGGGGGCGGATTGATGAGGCGTTGGAATTTTGGAGACGGTGGTTTTCAAACTGACAGATTTTGTCGGTTTTTACGCCGTCGCTGACCCTACATATCGTGAAGATACAGGTGGCGGTTCCGCCAGAGGTAGGTGGCGCCGCTATACAGGGTCAGTGCCACCGCAACCCATTGAGTGGCTTGTGCAAACGTGACAATCCAGGGCCTACCCAGCACGGGCCAAGCGAAGAGCACTTCGCCGACGAATCCCCATTGCGGGTAGCTCATGGCCAGAAGCGTCGCCAAGATTGTGGTAATTTGGGACACCGTCTTGTGCTTGCCTAGTCGCTCGGCTGCTAGAACGACGTTCTTTGAGGCCGCCAGCAGGCGTAGTCCGGTGATGGCCAGTTCTCGGCCGACAATTACCGCCACCATCCACGCTTCGATTTGTCTCAGTTCGATGAAGGCGATGAAGGCAGAACAGGTGAGGATCTTGTCCGCCAAGGGGTCCATCAGCGTTCCGAAGGCCGTAATCAACTTGCGCTCACGAGCAATCTTTCCATCCAAGAAGTCGGTGAGACTCGCCAGGCTGAAGAGGACCAATGCCCACGAGCGGTTTCCCGGAAACGGCGCAAATGCCGCCACCCAAAACAAGCCCGTCAGCGCGAAACGGGAAACGGTCAATTGGTTTGGGAGATTCATCAGCCGATTAAGTGTGTCGTGAGGTGCTGGGACTCAGCGAGTGGTTTTCGATACCGACAAGCCGCGAATGGTCTTGAGTAGGGTGTCCATTTCCGATTCGGACCCGATTGTGATCCGCAGAAACGATTTGAGATTGGGAGAGGCGAACCAACGAACCAGAATTTTTTTCCGGCGAAGGTCTTCTAGCCACTGGTGTGCTGGCGGACCCGCCGGTCGGGCTAAGATGAAGTTTGTCTGCGAAGGTAGAACTGTCCAACCCAAACCGGTCAATGCTTGTGCCACCCGACTCCGAGATTCAGTGACACGCCGGAAGTTGCGCTGGTAGTAGGAAAGGTTTTTCAGTGTGGCGGATGCCGCGATTTGGGCGAGACCATTCACATTGTAGCTGTCTCGAATTCGGTGTAGCGCGGAGATCAATTCTGGATGACCGATCCAGTAGCCGATTCGTTGGAAGCACAACGAATAGGCCTTTGAGAAGGTTCTAGAAATGATCACATGGGGATATTTGAGACACAGCTCCAAGGCGTTCTCGTCTGCGAAGTCCACGTAAGCCTCGTCCAGAACCACTACCCCTTTCATGGCGCTGCAAAGCACCTCTAGTTCGCGGGTGGAATATCCGCGACCACTCGGCGCATTTGGGGTGGTGATGAAGGTTAGCGCGGCCTGGAAATCCCAGCGTTTATCGCGACGCAGTTGGGAAACCGAGGGAAGTCCGAAATCTTCCAATAACGGCACGGAATATGGTGTGGCCCCATGTGTTTCGGCCAGCACGGGGTATAGCGAATAGCTAGGTCCAAAATATTGGACACGGCTTTTGGAAGGCTCGCTCGATGCAGAATCCCCGTTGGCAGCGGGCTCCACGAAGGCACGGACACCCAAGGCCAGCAATTCGTCTGAGCCGTTTCCGATGATGATCTGATCGGGCGAGCACTTGTGTAGGTCAGCCAGTTGTTCTCGGAGCAATTGAGCCGAGGGGTTGGGGTACAACCTCATTCGGCCGTCAATCGCCGCCCGCATTGCCGATAAAACCTTGGGTGACGGCGGGTAGGGGTTCTCGTTGGTATTGAGTTTGATCAACCCTTTCACCTTGGGTTGTTCACCCGGCACATAGGCATGCAGCTTGCAAACCAAGGGGCGAACCAACTTGGCTGGCGATCCGTTAGGATAAGAATGTTTCGACACAGCGATTTGGACCGGAACAGCTGAGCGGCAGCAACCGGCTTAGGGACAGGCTCTTAGCATTCGATCCCGTTCTGCCAAAGGACAATCTCCGAGGATCCGGCACAATGGGTCAGTTTGGATGGGATTTCATTGCTCAAGGGACAGGCTACAGCAGCCACACAAGGGACAGGCTATAGAGGCCAATAACGGCCATAGCGGACGGGAACGGTGGTGGTGGATTCGAAGGGGTGGTCCTAATTCAAAAGAGGGCGAGATGGAGGCTAGAGTTCAGAGGGACAGGCTCGTGAGGTTTTCCCAAGGGACAGGCTCTACAGCGGCCATGGCCATAGCGGACGGGAATGGTAGTGGGGGGATTTGATGGGGTGGTTCTAATCTAAGGGGCTGAGACGTAGTCCAAAGTTCAGGGACAGGCTCGTGAGGTTTTCGGAAGGAACAGGAAGATGGGGGCAAGGTCGCACTTGCCTGGATGAGGTGCAGACGTAGCTTTGTGTTCCCCGCTCTGGCGGGGTTCTCTAATCCATGAGCCTTGTGTCGCTGTCTCAGCATCCTGATTCGTTCGCCCACCGCCATATCGGCCCTCGCCCTCAGGAGTGGGATGCCATGGCTCAGGTTTGCGGTCACGCATCGTTGGATGCTTTGGTGGCGGCCGCTGTCCCCGCACTGATTCGTCGGAATGACTCAATGAGTCTTCCTCTGCCTTTGGGGGAAACCGCCGCCCTGGCTCGGTTGCGGTCCATCGCCGCCAAAAACCAAGTCTACAAGTCCTACATTGGACTGGGCTACCACGACACGATCACGCCGCCGGTGATCCAGCGAAACATTCTGGAGAATCCGGGTTGGTACACGCAGTACACTCCTTACCAGGCGGAGATCTCACAGGGCCGTTTGGAGGGGTTGCTGAACTTCCAGACAATGGTGTGTGATCTGACGGGGTTGGACATCTCCAACGCTTCCCTTTTAGACGAGGCAACAGCCTGCGCTGAGGCGATGACTTTGTGCCGGCGAGTCAAAGAAGCGGATGCCGATCGCAACACGTTCTGGATCGCTTCGGACTGCCATCCGCAAAATATCGATCTGGTGCGGACACGGGCCGAGGCGTTGGGCTTGCAGGTTGTTGTGGGCGATTGGAGGCAAGCATCGTTCGGGCCCGAGGTGTTCGGTGTCTTGATCCAGTACCCAGGGAGTTCGGGCGAGGTGGGAGATTATTCTCAATTGGTCCGGGCAGCCCACGAGGCAGGGGCTTTGGTGGTATTCGCTGCAGACCTGCTAGCATTGACGCTGTTGAAAACTCCGGGCGAATGGGGCGCCGATGTTGCCGTTGGCAGCGCTCAGCGCTTTGGTGTCCCGCTGGGTTTTGGTGGTCCGCATGCGGCCTATTTTGCGACTCGGGACGCATTCAAGCGATCCATGCCGGGTCGCTTGGTGGGCGTTTCCAAGGACTCCCGTGGACGCCCCGCCTTGCGGTTGTCGCTCGGGACCCGTGAACAACATATCCGACGCGAGAAGGCGACCTCGAACATTTGCACAGCTCAGGCACTCCTGGCCAACATGGCCATGGCCTACGCGGCTTACCATGGGCCGGAAGGGTTGATGGCCATTGCCCGCCGAGTTCATGGACTGACGGGACTGCTGGCGGCGGGTCTCCAGCGGTTGGGGTTGCGACTGGCCGCAGACACCTTCTTTGACACGCTCACAGTGCTGGTGCCCGATGCAACGGTCGTGCACAAGTCCGCCGAGGTTCTCCACATTAACCTTCGACGTGTGGATGCTCAGCGCATTGGAGTCTCGTTGGATGAAACCACCGGTTTGGAGGAGGTTCTGCAAATTCTCAGGGCCTTTCACCGGGGTGAGATGTTGCCCTTCGCCCTAGAGGACTTGTCGGTGTGCGCTCCGGTGCTGCCGCAACGTTCCAGCACCTTCCTGACCCATTCGGTCTTCCAGAAGCATCGCAGCGAGACCGAGATGCTCCGGTATCTTCGGCGTTTGGAATCCAAGGACCTGTCGCTCTGTCACAGCATGATCCCTCTCGGGTCCTGCACCATGAAGCTGAATGCGTCTGCAGAGATGTTCCCAGTGAGTTGGCCGGAGTTTGGTGCCATTCATCCATTTGCGCCGTTGTCGCAAACCCGCGGTTACCAGCAGTTGTTTGAAGAACTGGAAGCTTGGCTGGCTTCGTGCACTGGATTTGCGGGGGTTTCGCTGCAACCGAATTCTGGTTCTCAGGGCGAATATGCCGGACTGCTCATCATCCGTGCTTGGCACCGCAGTCGGGGAGAAGGGCACCGAAATGTTTGCCTCATCCCGACCAGCGCTCATGGAACTAATCCCGCTTCAGCGGTGATGGCAGGAATGACGGTGGTTCCGGTAGGCTGCGATCTCGAGGGCAATATCGATGTCGCTGATCTCCGGCAGAAGGTCGATCAGCATCGGGGCGAACTGGCCGCTCTGATGATTACCTACCCCAGCACTCATGGTGTGTTTGAGGTGGCGGTGAAGGATATTTGCCAATGGGTCCACGAGGCTGGTGGCCAAGTCTACATGGACGGAGCGAACATGAATGCTCAGGTGGGTCTGACTTCTCCGGGAACGCTCGGGGCTGATGTGTGTCACCTGAACCTTCACAAGACATTTTGCATTCCGCACGGAGGAGGAGGTCCCGGCGTAGGACCGGTTTGTGTGGCCGCACATCTCGTGGACTTTTTGCCCGGCCACGCTGTGGTGAACTTGGGTGGCGAGGATCCGATCGGAGCGGTCAGTGCGGCCCCATGGGGGAGTGCATCGATTTGCGTCATTTCGTGGATGTACATTCAGATGATGGGTGACAAGGGGCTGACTGAAGCCACTCAGGTAGCCATTCTGAACGCAAATTACATCGCCCAGCGACTGCAGCCCTATTTCCCAACGTTGTACCGGGCCAATGGGTGCGTTGCCCATGAGTGCATCCTGGACTTGCGCCAGTTCAAGAAGGTCACCGCCGAGGACGTGGCTAAGCGATTAATGGACTACGGGTTGCATGCGCCCACCTTGAGTTGGCCAGTGGCGGGAACGCTGATGGTCGAACCAACCGAGTCGGAACCGCGGGCCGAATTGGATCGGTTCTGCGAGGCTATGATCGAAGTTCACGCTGAAATCCTGGAGGTGGAATCGGGTCAGGTGGATGCGAAGAACAATTTGCTCAAGAATGCGCCTCATACGGCGGATCAGATTGCTGCCGAGGCTTGGGATCATTCCTACACCCGAGAACGCGCAGCGTTCCCGGTGGACGGTCTAAAGGATTTCAAGTTCTGGCCTGCGTCGGGTCGGGTCGATAATGTCTTTGGTGACCGAAATCTCGTCTGCTCCTGCGTCGGGATGGAGGCCTACGGCACACCCGCTTCGGAGTCGCGAGGCTGAGTTCTTTAGAACTCTCATCATCGGTTAATGGAAAAGACCGCCTTCGGGCGGTCTTTTTGCGATGACGTTGGAAATCTGCAAGGAGCCCGCGATTTCAGGACCTAGCCGGCAGGTCTTGATCAGCAGGGATTAGGATCAGTCTGTGAATCGAGCTTTGAAATTGGACCTATCAGGTCTTGAAGAGATCGCCGAGTCCCGAGGGTCCCGAGAGGGGAGGGGAGTCTGGGGATTATTAATTCAAGGACAAACAGAATCCGGAACAAAGACTCCGGAACAAGAGATGGTGCGCGATACAGGGTTCGAACCTGTGACCCCTACCGTGTCAAGGTAATGCTCTACCACTGAGCTAACCGCGCAACGCTCGAAGAGCAATGAAGTTAGTTTCCGTGCAGGTTAGTGCAAGGTTTTTGTTGTCCCTTTTGACGGCACAATAAAGTGCTGGGTCGCTCCAACTTTGAAGAGATGAGCTTTCGGAGAGGTTTACGGATCCCTGTTGACCATCAACTGGCGTCAGATTCCGTTTTCCCCAAGTGGTGAGGGCCTTTAGCCTTCTGCGGCATGAGCGCCTATTCGACCCGGTATTACGAGGGACTGAAGGAGGATTCCGCCGTTTCGGCGAGGGAGGTCGTCCCGTTGCTGCTGGGTCTGGTCCCAGCCAAGACGGTGGTTGATGTGGGATGCGGGTCCGGAACCTGGGCGCAGGCCTATGCCCAGGCAGGTTGCGAGGTTCTTGGCATCGACGGCGAAATCGTGCAGGTCGACCAGCTTTTGATTCCGGGGGATCGATTTCTCAGAAAAGACTTGGCGCAGCCGCTGCGCTTGGACCGGCGCTTCGACCTCGTCAACTGCCTTGAAGTAGCCGAGCACCTCGATGGATCGCGTGCGGACAGTTTTGTGGCGGATCTTTGTGCGCTGGGGGACGCGGTGGCCTTCAGTGCTGCGATCCCGGGGCAAGGAGGCACCCACCATGTGAACGAGCAATTTCAAAGCTATTGGATCGAGCGTTTCCGTTCACAGGGTTTTGTCCCGCTGGACTGTTTACGTCATCAAATTTGGGGTAATGACCGAGTGGCCTGGTGGTATGTGCAGAACTTGTTCTTGTTTGTCCGCGAAAGCCGTCTGGCCGATTATCCGAAGGCTCACGAAGCGGCCCGACCCTGGCCCCAGGATCTGGTCCACCCGAGAGCCTATGTCACCGCGACCGTCCCTTCTCAGATGTCGCCGCGGATGCTCAAGGAGGTGTTTTTTGCACTGCCTTATTTTTCCGGGAAGATTTTCAAACATCTGCGGAAGTAGGCGATGGATGCAGGGCCCGTTTCGGAGGGTGCTACCTCGAGGCTCCCGTGGCTTGGGCCCACTATCTCGATTGGCCCGAGGCAGAGACGTTTTTTGGATCAACCGCTCAGGGTTTCACAGAGAGCCTGCGGTCGATTTCCTTTAGTGTGAATCGCACCG
>Ga0255109_1000651_pt1 | contig 9660 bp, 10 predicted proteins | sample Law_Miss_RepB_8h_FD_188471 | JGI IMG/M metagenome (GOLD analysis project Ga0255109, IMG submission 188471) | Freshwater microbial communities from St. Lawrence River, New York, United States - Law_Miss_RepB_8h | ecosystem: Environmental > Aquatic > Freshwater > River | place: USA: New York... | reverse complement strand
CCCCCACGCCGGCTGCCCCGTCGTCTCTGGCGACTCCGGCCGCCCCAGTAACTCCGGCCGCGAAGTCCCCGGTAACTCCGGCCGCTCCGGCTGCCCCGGTTCCGGCCAAGTAATCCCCGGTGCGCACACCACTGCTCAGCCTGACCGTCCGCTGGGTAGCGCTGCTGTCGGCTAGCCTCGCGTTCGCCCTACCTCCGGGCGCGGGAGGGGACGATTACATCCAGCTCACCGCACCACAGGCGAAAGAGGTCCTGCACGATTTTCAGGCGTCACGCCTCAACGGCGACCTTTGCTTCAAGTTCGAGGTGACGCACAAGCCCAGACGCGGCGATTCCGCCCCGCCCGTCCCCGGCGTCGTCTGGGCCGGCTGGAGCCCGGAGGGACCCCGCGTCCGCGTCGAGTTGCGCCCGTCGAACGGCACCCCGGCGCTGGCGTTCATCGCCACGAAGTCGGCGCAAGGTTCCCGCCTCTGGCTGCGCCGCGGAGGACGCACCCTCGAAAATCCCCGAACGGATGAACCCCTCGCGCCGGGCCTGTTGTTGCTACCCTCCGACCTCGCCCTGCCCTACACGCACTGGGAGGACACGCGTTACGTGAAGACCGAACGCAGCCGCGGTCGCCCGGTGCATTTCTTCCTGGCCGCCAACCCGCTCCAGACCGAACCGGCCAAGGTGACCTTCGCGCTCGACCGGACCTACGGCGCGCTGGTCCAGGCGACCTCCCTCGACGCCGCCGGCGCCGCGCGACGCACCCTGCAGGTGGAGGAATTCTCGAAGGTCGACGAGCAATGGATCCTCGGGGCGTGCAGCGTGCGCGATGAGGCCTCGCGCGACATCGACCTGCTTCGGGTGACGGAGGCCGCGGTCCGCCGTCGCTTCGACGCGGTGACATTCGACCCGGCGACGCTCGACCGCCCGGCGCCCTTGCCCGCCGACCTGAAACCGCTCTAACCATGCCCGCCGACGCCCTCCGCATCGCCCGTTTCTGCGACCAGCTCACGAACCGCAAGGAGATCGCGGACTTCCCGGGGGCCGACAATGGGCTGCAGCACCGTGGCAAGACCCGCGTTCGTAAGGTCGGAGCGGCGGTCGATGCGGGCGCGAAGGTCTTCGAACTGGCCGCCCAACGCGGCGTGGACTTCCTCATCGTCCACCACGGCATGAACTGGCGCCCGATCTCGCCCGAGCGCCAGGTGCGTCGCCTGCGTCTCGCCGCACTCAAGAAAGCCGAACTCTCACTCTACTCCAGCCACCTGCCGCTCGATGCCCACCCGGCCATCGGCAACAACGCCCTCATCGCGGCCGACCTCGGCCTCAAGGTCGTGGATTGGTTCGTGGACTACGAAGGTCTGCCCATCGCCTGCCTCTGCCAGGGCATCCCACGTGCGACCTTGAAGCGCCGACTGAAGCAGAGCTACCCGACGACTTTCACGGGCATCGAATTCGGTTCCGCCCGGCCCAAGAAGATCGCGATCCTCAGCGGCAGCGGCCGCAGCGCGCTCGAACACCTCCGCGCGGAGGACTGCGACACCTTGATCACCGGCGAACTGCGCGAGGAGCATTTCAACGAGGCCCACGAGCAGGGCTGGAACCTCTACCCCTGCGGGCATTACGCCACCGAGACCTGGGGCGTGAAAGCCCTCGCCGCGGCGGTCGCGGCGGAGTTCGACGTGCCGTGGGAGTTCATCCCCACGGGCAATCCGCTCTGATGCCGCGCGGTCGGTTAGCGCCCACGCCCACCGGCCTCCTCCACGTCGGCCACGCGCGCACGTTCGCCTTGGCGGCCGAACGCGCACGTCGCGAGGGCGGGACACTCGTCTACCGGACAGAGGACCTCGACGCCTCCCGCTGCCGACCGGAGTTCGCGGCTGCCGCAATGGCGGACCTCCGCTGGCTCGGGCTCGACTGGCAGGAAGGCCCCGACGTCGGCGGGCCCTGCGGGCCCTACGTGCAGTCGGAGCGGCTGCCTTGGTTCGCGGTGGCCTGGCGTCGGCTGCAGGCCACCGGCACGCTCTACCCCTGCGACAAATCCCGCCAGGACGTCGCGCGGGCGCTGACCGCCCCACACGCGGAGGATGATGCCGAACCAATCTTTCCGCCCGACCTCCGCCCCGCCGAAGGGCTGGGCCGCGAACTGACCGCGCCCGGCGCGAGCAACTGGCGCTTCCGAGTGCCCGACGGCGAGACGATCGCGTTCACCGATGCTCTGTGCGGTCCGCTGGCGTTCGTCGCCGGGCGGGATTTCGGTGATTTCCTAGTTTGGCGCAAGGACGGGTTCCCGGCCTACGAACTGGCCGTGGTCGCCGACGACCAGGCGATGGGCATCACCGAAGTGGTGCGAGGCGCCGACCTGCTGCTGTCGACCGCGCGCCAACTGCTGCTCTATCGGGCGCTCGGCTGGACCGCGCCGACGTGGGCCCACGCGCCCTTGATCGTCGACGCCCAAGGGCGCCGCCTCGCCAAGCGCTCCGCCGGACTATCGATCCGCGAGCTCCGCGCCGCCGGCCGGACACCGGCCGAAGTCCTGACCGCTCCCCTTGCCTCCCTTTGACTGTAGGTACAAAAAAGCCGGAGGTGGTCCTCCGGCTGATTGGGAAATGGGGAGGTGATCAGGCGCCCTGGGCGGTCTTCTTGGCCTCGGCGGCCGGCTTGGCCGCCGGGGCGGCGCCGGCCTTGGGGGCGAAGGGATTCTCGCCGGCGGCGACCTTCTCGCGGTCGGCCTTGATGCGGCTGACCAAGGATTCGTTGCCGGCGGCGTCGGCGAGGGCCGCGTCAATCAGCTTCAGCGCCCGCTCCTTGTTATCGGCGTCGATCCGCAGGGAAAGGATCGCCTTGTTCATGCTGAGAATCGCCTTCTGGGGACCGGAAACCGCGCCGTACATCTCGTCGTAGGCGGCGCTGCCCGCGGCGAAATCCTTGGCCTCGATGGCGGCCTTCACCTTGGCCGAGGCGGCGGCGCGCTTGGCGCCGGCCTCGGAAGCGTTCTTGGCCTCGGCCGCGAGGGCCTTCTTGCCTTCCGGGGTGTTCTTCTTCGAGAGCTCCTGGAGATGGGTCACGTACTTCTCCGGACCACCCGCCTGATAACCGGTGCGGGCGTAGACCTCACCTTGGGCGTCCATCAGGAGGATCGTCGGGAAACCCGTGATGCCGTAGGTCTTCTGGGCGGCGCGATTCTTCGCCTTCACCTCATCGGACTGCGGCTTCTTGTTCGGAAAATCGAGCTCGACGAGCACAAACTTCTTGGTCGCGGCCTCGAAGGCCGGCAAGTCGAAGACTTCCTTCTTCAGCTTGATGCACCAGCCGCACCAGTCGCTGCCAGTGAAGTCGACGAGGATATCCTTCTTCTCCTTGGCGGCCACCTTCTTGGCTTCGTCGAGGTCCGTCAGCCAGGTGGGGGCGGCGGCGGCGGGGAGGATGGCCAGCAACGCGAGGGCGAGCGTGGCGAGGGTCTTGGAGGTACGCATGATTGTGGTTGAGAGGGGTTACTTGGACGTGGTCTTCTTGCGCTCGGCATCCTGGTCGCGGACCTTGAGGACGCGTTCACGGAGCTCGGCGATCTCGGCGAGGACTTCCTTGCTCGTGGTGAGGGTCGCGACCTCGTCGACGACCTTGAGGACGGCGTCGTGGTCGCCGCGCTTGCACTCGGCGGTGATGCCGACGCGCACGTTGAGGGTCATGCGGACGAGGAAGTCGCCCGAGAGGCCCTTCTCCTTGAAGAACTTGTTCATCGCGGCCTCGGCGCCCGCGAGGTCCTTCTTCGAGAGCGTCGGATCCAGCACCGGGCCGAGCTGCTCCTCGATCTCATGCTCAAGCGCCTCCGCCTTCATCTTGGCGGCGAGGGTCTTCTTGACTTCGGGGGTGTTCTGCTTGGCAAGGGTGCCAAGGTGCTCGAGGTACTTCTTGGCCCCGCCTTCCTGATAGCCGGTCTGCGCGTAGACCTCGCCCTGGGCGTCCAGTAGCAGAATGGTCGGGAAACCGGAGATCGCATACTGCTTCGAAAGGGCCGCGTTCTTCGCCTTGACCTCGGGCGACTGCTTCGAGGCGCGGGGGAAGTCGATCTCGACGAGGACGAACTTCTTGGAAGCTTCGGCGAACTCCGGCTGGTCGAAGACCTCCTTCTTCAGGCGGATGCACCAGCCGCACCAATCGCTACCGGTGAAGTCCACAAGGATATCCTTCTTCTCGGCGGCCGCCTGCTTCTTCGCGGCGTCGAGATCGGTGAGCCAGGTGTCCGCGGCGAAGAGCGAAGGCAGCGTGGCGAGGAGGGCCAGGACCGACAGGCCGAGGCGGGCAAGGTTGCGGGGCATCCTTCGATAACCCTCGATAAGCCCAAGGTTGGCAAACCACAAAACCAACCCTGCGTTGCCAAAAGGCCCGTCACCCCCATACCTCCAACCCATGGCGGCAACCCGCATCCTGCTGGTGGACAATGGCTCCCTTCGCCCGGAAGCCACCCTCGAGCTACGTCGACTATCGGCGGAAGTCGCTCAATTGCTGGGGCAGCCCGTGCATCCGGTCTCCGTCCTCCATTCGCATAAAATCGCCGCAGCCCTGCTCACCGACGAACCTGCCGTCATCTTCGAGCAGGCCGTGCAGCAAGCCAAAGTCGACGGCATCGCCGAGCTCATCTTGCTGCCGCTGTTTATCGGACCCAGCCTCGCGCTGACGGAATACCTGCCGAAGGTCTTCGCCGAAGCCCAGGCCGGCGCGATGAAGCTGAGTATCCGTGAGCCGCTTTTCGGACCGGAACTGCAGAGCATGCTGATCGATAACCTGAAGTCGACCGGCTGGACCAAGGGCAGCGGTACGGTGCTGCTCTGCGACCACGGCTCGCCCATCCAAGAGGTGACGCGCTGCCGTAACTTCTTCGCCGTCGCGATCCGCACCGAACTCGGACTTAAAGACGACGAGCTCATCGCCTGCTCGATGGAGCGCCGAGAGGGCGCCGAGTATGCCTTCAACGAGCCGCTGCTCGAAGACGCCCTCCAACAGGCCAAGGGCGAGGCGGTCATCCTGATGCTCTTCCTGTTGCCCGGCCGTCATGCCGGCGGCGATGGCGACGTCGCGACCATCGCCAAGGAGCGCGCGCCAGCCGGCCTTCGCTGGAAACTCAGCCCTTTGCTGGGCACGCACCCCGCCCTCCCGGCGCTGCTCTTCCGCCGGCACCTCTACTCCCCCAGCTTCAAGACCACCAAGATTGCGGCCATCACGACGGTGCTCGCCATGGGATTACTGCCCGTACTGGTCAGCGTACTCGCACCTAAGGACCTAGGGCTTGGCGAGCGCCTCATGATGTGGCTCGGCGGAGTCGCCGTGATCTGCACGGCTCTGTTCCTTTTCTTACGGGCCAAGGTCTGGAAGAAGGCCTAAACTCAGGCGAACGCCGCGATCCGGCCCATCAGGCCGGCAAGGCGAGGCGGAGCGACGACGGCACCGACCACAGCGATGAGCGGCGTAGGTAGCACCGAAACGTCGACCTTACCTGAAGCGAGGTCGGTCAACGTCGTCAGCACATCCGAGGCGCCGTCCTGGGAAACCTTCGACAGCAGGCGAATCGGCAAATCGGCCTGGGCGCCGGCGGCGATGAGCTTCACGGCGACGGACGGCAGCGCCTTCGCGCCCATGTAAAGACAGAGCGTGGCGCCGGTCTCCACGTGCGCCTGCCAATTCTGGTCGGTGCCGTCGGCGCAATGACCGGTGAGGAAGGTGACGGAAGCCGCCTTACCGCGATGCGTCAACGGGAACGCGGCATCCGCGCCGGCAGCGGTGGCGGCCGTGACGCCGGGGACGACCTCGAAGTTGATCCCATGCGCGGCGAGATGGTCCATCTCTTCGCCGAGCCGACCGAAGACGCCCGGGTCGCCGCCCTTGAGCCGGACGATCAAACCGCCCTGACGTGATTCGCGCACGAGCACGGCGTTGATCTCGTCCTGGGTCATGGAGTGCACGCCGCAACGCTTGCCGACCGGCACGATCTTGGTCGTCGCCGGGATCTCCGCCAACAGGGCATCTCCCGGGAGGGCGTCATGGATGACGACATCCGCCTGCTTGAGCAGACGCAGCCCTCGGACGGTGATCAGATCGGGAGCCCCCGGTCCGGCACCGACAAAGACCACCCGGCCGATGTCATAATTTACCATTTATTTAAACTTGACCCTATTTATGTAATCATCAGTCATCTTATCAAGTTAAAAAACGCCATGGATAAACCCTCCGAAAAGCCGCTCACCAAGAACGAGGTCATGAAGGCCGAAAAGCCCGACCTTTCCGGGACGATCCGCGAGACCCTCGCCAACCCTGCCGCCGACCGTTTCAGCGGTGACGACGAGCAGTTCATCAAATTCCACGGCATCTACCAGCAGGACGACCGCGATAAGCGCAAGGTCGCCAAGGAATACTCCGTGATGGTCCGCACGCGACAGACCGGCGGCATCGTCCCGGCCGCTCAATACCTCGTGTACGACGAACTCTCCGGTCGCTTCGCCAACGGCACCCTGCGCATCACCTCGCGCCAGACCTTCCAGTTCCACGGCGTCGCCCAGCAGGGCGTCGGCTCCCTCATCAAGTCGATCAACGAGGCCCTCTCCTCCACCCTGGCCACCTGCGGCGACGTCAACCGCAACGTCACCGCACCCTCCAACCCGCCCGTCGACGAAGTCACCCAGCAGATCGAGGACGACGCCTTCACGGTGACCCGCGCGCTGCTGCCGAAGACCACGGCCTACCACTCCATCTGGGTGGACGGCGTGCAGCTCGACCTCGGGCTCGGCGACAAGATTGCGAAGGCTCGCGCCTCCGTCGACCAGACGAACCCCTACCTCCCTCCGCCCGCCGACCATGATGACAGCGGCGCGCCCGTCGACCTGCTCTACGGCAAGACCTACCTGCCCCGCAAATTCAAGACCGGCTTCGCGCTCCCGCCGAACAACGATGTGGACATCTTCACCAACGACATGGGCTACGTCGCCATCGTCGAAGGCGGCAAGCTCGTCGGCTACAACCTGCTTGTCGGCGGCGGCCTCGGCATGTCCCACGGCAACAAGGCGACCTACCCGCGCCTGGCCGACGTCATCGGCTTCCTCACCCGCGAGCAGGTCGTCGCCGTCGGCGAAGCCGTGATTAAGATCCACCGCGATTGGGGCGACCGCACCGACCGCAAGCACGCCCGCATCAAGTACGTCCTTCAGGAGAAGGGCGTCGAGTGGTTCCGCGCCGAGCTCGCCAAGCAGCTGGGCGCCGCGCTCCCGGCCGCCAAGCCGTTCCAATTCAAGGGCCAGGGCGACGCCTTCGGCTGGGCCCAGCAGCGTGATGGCAACTGGTTCCTCGGCCTCTTCATCGAGACCGGCCGCGTCAAGGACGCCGGCGACTACCGCCTCAAGACCGCCCTTCGGGTCATCGCCGAGCGCTTCAGCCCGACCTTCCGCCTCACCGCCACGCAGAACCTCATCCTCTCCGACGTGAAGGCCGCCGACAAGGCCGCGCTCGAGCAGGTGCTCCGCGACCATGGCTGCGCGATCGTCTTCAACCCGGGCCTCGTCAAGGGCCGCGGCATGGCGTGCCCCGCCCTGCCGACCTGCGGTCTCTCCCTCGCCGAGTCCGAGCGCGTCTTCCCGACGATCCTCGGCAAGCTCGAGGACGCCCAGGCGGCCGCGGGCTTCGGCGGCGAGGAACTCGTCGTCCGCATGACCGGTTGCCCCAACGGCTGCGCCCGCCCTTACAACGCCGAGATCGGCTTCGTCGGCAAGGCCCCGGGCAAGTACAACCTCATGCTGGGTGGCAACCGCGAAGGCACGCGCCTCGCGCGCCTCTTCAAGGAATCCGTCCCGGCTGACGAGATCCCGGTCGTGGTGGGCGCCCTCTTCCAGCAGTACGCCAAGGAACGCAAGAACGGTCAGGCCTTCGGCGACTGGGTCGACCAAGCGTCCGTCTGGCCCGTCGCCCCGTCCGCCTAAGCCCGCTGATGGCCGAGTTCGACCCAGCCCGCATCCCGGAACTCGACGCCCGTCTCGCGACGCTGGCGCCGGTGGACCGTCTGCGCTGGGCCTACGAGACCTTCGGCGCGCGCGCCGGCATCGGCACGAGTTTCCAGCCCGCCGGCGTGGTCATCCTGCACCTCGCCAAGACCGCCGGGCTGCCGCTCCCGGCCTTCACGCTCAACACCGGCCTGCTCTTCCCGGAGACCCTGGAGTTCAAGGCGAAGCTCGAGGCGCACCTCGGCATCAAGGTCGAGGAAGTCCTCCCCGCCCAGACCGTCGAACAGCAGGCCGCCCAGTACGGCGCCGAACTCTGGAAGCGCGACCCGGAGAAGTGCTGCGAGCTCCGCAAGGTCGACTCGCTCGGGAAGAAACTCTTCGAACTCGACCTCTGGATCACCGGCATGCGCCGCGACCAGAGTGCCGAGCGTTCCGCGACGCCCTTGCTCTCTCTCGCCGCGCGCCCCGACAACTCCGACGTCTGGAAGCTCAACCCGCTCGTCGATTGGAGCCGCGACCAGGTCTGGGCCTACCTCAAGGAGCACGGCCTACCCCACAACATCCTGCACGACCGCGGCTACCGCTCGATCGGTTGCTACCCATGCACGCACCCTACTTCTGGCGGCGACGAACGCGGCGGCCGCTGGCCCGGCTTCGATAAGAAGGAATGCGGCCTGCACACGAGGACGAAGAAAGCGTAAACGGGTTACTGAGTACGGATTACAGATTACTGATTTCCACCCTGACCATCACCCGCCCACGCCCTCTGTAATCCGCAATCCGTCCGTCCTCCGTAATCTGTAATCCGTCCCCTCCCCCTTCCCCTTTACCACCCGATGTCCCGCAACGCCCAAAACGACCACCTCACGCGCCTCGAACAGACGTCGATCCACGTCTTCCGCGAAGCCTTCGCTAACTTCCGCTCCGTCTGCATGCCCTGGTCCATGGGCAAGGACTCCAACGTCCTCATCTGGCTCGCCCGCAAGGCGTTCTGCGGCAAGATCCCCTTCCCGCTGCTGCACATCGACACGACCTACGAATTTCCGGAGATGTATGAGTTCCGCGAGAAGGCCAAGGTCATCCATGGCATCGACCTCATCGTCCGCGTCAACGAAGACGCCATCCGTCGCGGCATCGGCTACGCCACGCATGATCCGGTGACTGTCACGCACGAGCTCAAGACCGTGCCGTTCAAGGCCGCGATCGACGAATTCAAGTGGGACGCCCTCGTGACCGGCATCCGCCGCGACGAAGACCCGACCCGCGCCAAGGAGCGCTGGTTCTCCCCTCGCTCCGCCGAAGGCGCCTGGGATTACAAGGATCAGCCCCCGGAATTCTGGGGCCAGTTCGCCAGTTCCGCCCCGGAAGGCGGTCACGTCCGCGTGCAGCCGCTGCTTGAGTGGACCGAGCTCGACATCTGGGAATACATCCGCCGGGAGAACATCCCGAACCCGACCCTCTACTTCGCCCGCGACGGCAAGCGCTTCCGCTCCCTCGGCTGCCACCCGATCACGCACCCGGTCGATAGCCCGGCGAGCAACATCGACGAGGTCATCGAGGAACTGAAGCTGACCAAGACCAGCGAGCGCGCCGGTCGCGCCCAGGACCACGTCGGTCGCAACTCCATGCAGGAGCTGCGCGCCAAGGGTTTCATGTAAGCCCCGCACACCCCCAGACACCTTCCGTAC
>Ga0255109_1000636_pt1 | contig 9775 bp, 8 predicted proteins | sample Law_Miss_RepB_8h_FD_188471 | JGI IMG/M metagenome (GOLD analysis project Ga0255109, IMG submission 188471) | Freshwater microbial communities from St. Lawrence River, New York, United States - Law_Miss_RepB_8h | ecosystem: Environmental > Aquatic > Freshwater > River | place: USA: New York... | reverse complement strand
AGTGTTGCATGCGCAAAATCTGTTTGTCACCGTGCGCCACCACGAAGTGCCCTGGATCGCGAATGACAAACGCATTGAATTCACTGATCTGGGCGGCAATTGTTGGCAGGTCATCGTGCATTACGGTTTCATGGACGACCCGGATGTGCCATTTGCCTTGTCCTTGTTGCGCGGCCAATTGGGGGATATCAACCCCATGAACACCAGTTACTTTCTTTCGCGCGACAGCATTGTGCCCACCGTGGGTGGCGGCATGTCGCAATGGCGCGAAAAACTGTTTGCCCAGATGTACCTGAACGCCAGTGCAGCGGCTGACTTTTTGAATTTGCCCAGCAACTCGGTGGTGGAGATGGGCAGCAAAATCGAAATCTGAGTCGCGACACGCCCTTGGGGGCGTTCGCTGTTAACCTTGCGCCATGAACTTATTGTTTGTTTGCGACCCGTTGTCTTCGTTTCATACCGAAAAAGACAGCACATTCACCATGATGCGGGAAGCACAACGGCGCGGCTATCGGATATGGGCCTGTACGCCCCGGGAGCTTTATTGGCAAAGTGGTGAGCGGGTCAGCGCCAACTTGCACGCCATTTCACTGACCGGGCATGCGCTGGATTGGTATTCAAGCGTGGCCCATGAGGTCCGCGCCTTGGCCGACATGGACGCGGTGCTCATGCGCAAGGATCCACCGTTTGACAGCGAATATTTTTACGCCACGCATTTGCTGAGCCAGGCTGAACGCGAAGGTGCCAAAGTGTTCAACCGGCCGCAATCTTTGCGTGAGCATCCCGAAAAACTCGCTTTGATGGAGTTTGCTGAATTTGCCAGTCCGACCCTGGTCACGCGCAACCCACAAGACATTCGGGCATTTCATGCCGAGCACCAAGACATCATCCTCAAGCCCTTGGACGGCATGGGCGGCATGGGTATTTTCCGGGTCAAAGCTGATGGGTTGAATTTGGGCAGCGTCATTGAAACTTTGAACCGTGACGGCAGCACCAGCGTCATGGTGCAAAAGTTTTTGCCAGCCATTGCGCAGGGCGACAAACGCGTACTGGTGATCAACGGGCAGGCTGTGCCGTTCGCACTGGCGCGCATTCCCCAAGGCAACGAGGTGCGCGGCAATCTGGCCGCCGGTGGCAAAGGCGTGGCGCAACCGCTGACTGAGCGTGATTGGCAAATCGCCCGTGCAGTCGGGCCAGTGTTGGCCGCCCGGGGCTTGTTGCTGGTGGGATTGGACATCATTGGCGACTGTCTGACCGAGGTCAATGTCACCAGTCCCACTTGTTTCCGCGAGATCACAGACCAAACAGGTTGCGATGTGCCGGCGTTGTTCATGGATGCGCTAGAGCACTGTCTGGCCGGCCCGTCCTGAGCCGCCATGGCCCACACACACGCTGTACATAAGTGATGAAGGTCTTTATAGAACAGGCTTTATTTGAGCCCTACGCCTACGCCGCCAAGGAGCGGCTGAACGCGGTCAGGCCATTTGAATATTCGCAAAGTCGAAACCATGTGCATGGCGCGGTCAGCATGCTGTCGCCGTATTTGACGCACGGTATTTTGAGCATTCCCGATGTGGCCGACTACATGTACCGTGTGCACCGCATGGGCGCGCAACATAAATTTATTTATGAATTGGCGTGGCGTGAATATTTCCAGCATGTGCATCAGGTGCTGGGCAATGCCATCCACTCGAATTTGCACGAAGGCCTGTTGCCTGAGGACGCTTACAGCAAAGACATGCCAGACGATGTGCGCCATGGCGCCAGCGGCGTGCCCGTGATTGACCAAGCGGTACGCCAACTGTATTTCAATGGTTATGTGCATAACCATGCGCGTTTATGGTTGGCCAGTTATTTGGTGCACATCCGCAAAGTGCATTGGCGCGTTGGGGCCGATTGGATGTACAGCCATTTGCTCGATGGTGACGTGGCGAGCAACGACCTGAGCTGGCAATGGGTAGCGGGCACGGGCAGCAGCAAGCCGTACGTGTTCAATGCGGCCAATGTGGCCATACACGCCCCAGAACCTTGGCACAGCAAAAACACGGTGATTGATCAGGACATGGACATCATCGACATGATTGCGCGCAGCCGAGCTACTTTCACCCAGTCGTCCAAAACATTTGCGCGTGTTGAGGAGCCGACCTTGTTCACGCAACCTTCACCGGGTGTTGATCTGTTGCCCGCTGGCTTGGCGGCAGAGAAATTGAATGGTCGCGAGGTTTGGTGGATCCATCCGTGGGCATTGACCGACAAGCTGCCAGCCAGTGTGCCTGCAGACGCGATGCAAGTGGCGGCCTGCTGGCTGGAGTGGACTGAGGCCAGGCCGTGGAGTGAAGCGCGCTGGAAATTTGTCGCGCGAGGTATGCATGCGCTGGCCTCCCACTGCTGGTTTGAAGATGCCGCAAGCTTGGCACAGATATTGGGCAAAGCCAAAGCAGTGCATGTGTGGGACCACCCCTGCTTGCCGGATTTACCGGGGGTGCAGTGGGTGCGTCACAGCCCGCCGCGTTTGTGGCCGCTGCAAGAAGAGCACTGCAAATCGTTTTCTGGGTGGTGGAGCAAGGTCAATAAATACAGACTGACCTTGCCGCAGTTGTTGCGCCGCTGAGGGCGCAACCCGTCAAGCCGCCGCTTTCACTTTCAATCGCCAAGCGTGCAGCAATGGCTCGGTATAGCCGCTGGGCTGTGCCATGCCTTTGAACACCAGGTCGGTGGCTGCCAAATAAGCTTTTGAGGTGGTGAAGTGTCCGGCCATGGGTTGGTACAAAACATCGCCAGTATTTTGTTTGTCGACCACAGCGGCCATGCGCTCGAAGGTGGCGCGCACTTGCGCTTCGCTGACCACGCCGTGTTTCAACCAGTTGGCGATGTGTTGGCTGGAAATACGCAGCGTGGCGCGGTCTTCCATCAGGCCCACGTTGTGTATGTCGGGCACTTTGGAGCAGCCCACGCCTTGATCAATCCAGCGCACCACATAGCCCAGAATGCCTTGCACGTTGTTGTCCAGCTCTTGCTGTTTCTCGGCTTCGTTCCAGTTGGCTTTGGCCACCACCGGCACGGTCAACAAGTCTTTCAGCAGGGAAGCACGCTGCTTGTCTGCATCGATTTTTTCCAGTTCTTTTTGCACGTCGGTGACCAGCACCTGGTGGTAATGCATGGCGTGCAACGTGGCGCCTGTGGGGCTGGGCACCCAAGCGGTGTTGGCACCGGCTTGTGGGTGTGCGATTTTTTGTTTCAACATCTCCGCCATCAAGTCGGGCATGGCCCACATGCCTTTGCCGATTTGCGCTTTGCCGCGCAGGCCGCAAGACAAGCCGACCAGCACATTGTTTTTCTCGTAGGCAGCGATCCAGGCGCTGCTCTTCATATCGCCTTTGCGAAGCATCGGACCGGCGTGCATGGCGGTGTGCATTTCATCGCCGGTGCGGTCGAGGAAACCGGTGTTGATGAAGGCCACGCGGCTGGCGGCGGCTGCAATACACGCTTTGAGGTTGACGCTGGTGCGGCGCTCTTCGTCCATGATGCCCAGTTTCACCGTGCTGTCTGGCAAGCCCAGAATCTGCTCGACACGCCCGAACAACTCTGAGGCGAATGCCACTTCGGCGGGGCCGTGCATTTTGGGTTTGACGATGTAGACCGAGCCGGTGCGTGAATTGCGAATGCCATTGGCACCATGGCCTTGCAAATCGTGCAGCGCAATCGCGGTGGTGACCATGGCGTCCATGATGCCTTCAGGAATTTCATGGGTTTTGCCGTCGGCACCGTCAAACAAAATGGCCGGGTTGGTCATCAAATGGCCGACGTTGCGCAAAAACAGCAGCGAGCGGCCATGCAGTTTCACCTCAGCGTTACCCTTGGGTGAGTGGTAAAAGCGGTCAGGGTTGAGGCCGCGCTTAAAGCTGTGGCCGCCTTTGCTCACATCCTCGGTCAGCGTGCCTTTCAAAATGCCCAGCCAATTGCTGTAGGCCAGTAGCTTGTCTTCGGCGTCCACTGCAGCGACCGAATCTTCCAAATCCAAAATGGTGGAGAGCGCGGCTTCCACCACCAAGTCGCTGACGCCTGCCGGGTCATTGGCGCCAATCGGGCTTGTCGGGTTGATTTGAATGTCCAGGTGCAAACCGTTGTGCACCAGCAGTACGGACGAAGGATGCGCCGCATCGCCTTGGTAGCCAACAAATTGTTTCGGGTCTGCCAGTGCAGAGGTTTTGCCGGCTTTCAAAGACACCACCAAAGCGCCTTTGACCACGGCGTAGCCGGTGGAGTCGATATGCGAGCCTTTGTTCAGAGGCACGGTGCGGTCCAGCACATAGCGGGCATATTCAATGACTTTGGCGCCGCGTTTCTCGTTGTAGCCCGGGCCTTTGGCGCAGCCGTTGTCTTCAGAAATGACATCGGTGCCGTACAAAGCGTCGTAGAGCGATCCCCAGCGTGCGTTGGCGGCATTCAGGGCGTAGCGCGCATTCAAAATCGGCACCACCAATTGCGGACCCGCTTGCAAAGCCAGTTCTGCGTCCACATGTCGGGTGGTGGCTTTGGCTTTGGCAGGCACGGGAACCAGATAACCGATGTCGTGCAAAAACGCTTGATAGGCCTTCATGTCATTGACCGGGCCGGGATGGGCTTGGTGCCATTGGTCCAGCTCGGTTTGCAGGCGGTCGCGTTCAGCCAGCAAGGCTTTATTTTTAGGTGCCAGGTCTTGCACCAGTTGGTCAAATCCTTTCCAAAAAGTGACACTGGACACCCCGGTGCCGGGCAATACCTGCTGGTCGATGAACCGGTACAGGGCTGAATCGACATGCAATTGGTAGAGGGAAGTACGCTGAGTCATCTAAGGCTTTCTCATCACAAAAAGGGGTTTCGGGTTTTCACCGATAATTTTCTATTTTAGGAGGTCGCTGTGAACCGTTTAAAAATTGGTCTGGCAGGTTTGGTCATTAGCATGTCCTGCGCGGCTTGGGCTGAATCTGAATTCACTGTTTACAGTGGCTATCAAAGCTCACCACATTCCACCGTTGAAAACACCAACACCGGAAAATCTTTTTACACGGGCTGGGAAGGCAAGCCTTTGTCTTTCCCCATTTATTTGGGTTTGCGCTACACCGACTGGGTGACCGATGATTGGGGCTATGCCGTCAACTATGCGCACACCAAGGCTTACTCGACTGACTTGAACAGTTCCAGTAACACCGGCACCAGTGGCAACAGTTACACGAGGCTGGAATTTACCGATGGTGCTAATCCTCTCACGGTGCTTGCCATGCGCCGCTTCACTTACCGAGACATTCGTCCCCATGTGGGCGCTGGCCTTGGCATTTCTGTGCCCCATGTCGAAGTGACTTGGTCGGGTAATAAAACCTTTGAATACCAATACGGGGGCCCGGTCGCGACTTTGTTGGCTGGTTTCAATTACCCCATCAGCGACAAATGGAATCTGTTGACCGAGTTTCAAATGCATTACATGATGATTGACGTCGCCATCACCGGCGGCCGACTCAAAACCAATCTGATCACCAATGCCTTGAATGTTGGAGTCAGCTATCGTTTCTGAACGTTAACCATGCAACAGGTTCAGGATGATTTGCTGGCTGCACTGGCAACAGCTTTGGAGGCTTTGTCGCCTGGCAGTGGTGGCAAGGCCCGTTTTGAAACACCCAAGGTGGCCTCTCACGGCGACTGGGCGGTCACTGCTGCCATGCAATTGGCCAAGCCGCTGGGGCGCAATCCCCGTGACGTCGGCGAGCAATTGCGCCAATCGTTGCTGTCTTCCAAGGCCGGCCAACAATGGTTGTCGGCCATAGAAATCGCCGGCCCAGGTTTTCTTAATCTGCGTCTGACACCCACTGCCAAGCAACAAGTGGTGCGCGAGGTGCTGGACAAAACCACGCAATTCGGCCGGTTGCCTGACAACGGAAAGCGCTTATTGGTGGAGTTTGTGTCGGCCAACCCGACCGGCCCTTTGCATGTGGGCCATGGCCGTCAGGCAGCCTTGGGAGACGCGATTTGCAATTTGTTTCAGTCGCAAGGCTGGCATGTGCACCGCGAGTTCTATTACAACGACGCGGGCGTGCAAATTCAAACCCTGGCTGCGTCCACACAATGCCGCGCCAAAGGCATCAAGCCGGGCGATACCGATTGGCCTGAGAGCGCTTACAACGGCGAATACATTGCAGACATTGCCAAGGATTTTTTGGCGTGTAAAACGGTGGTCGCCGATGACCGACAAGTCACTGCCCATGGGGATGTCACCGATTTGGACAACATCCGCGAATTTGCGGTGGCCTATTTGCGCCATGAACAAGACTTGGATTTGCAAGCTTTTCAAGTGTCGTTTGACCAGTATTACTTGGAATCGAGTTTGTACACCGATGGCAAAGTGGACAAAGCCGTGGCATCCCTGCAAGCATCTGGGCATACCTATGAACAAGACGGCGCACTGTGGTTGCGCGCCACAGATTTTGGCGATGACAAAGACCGTGTCATGCGTAAATCAGACGGCAGCTTTACCTATTTCGTGCCTGATGTGGCTTATCACTTGGCCAAGTGGCAGCGTGGTTTTAGCAAAGTGATCAATATCCAGGGCACCGATCACCATGGCACCATCGCCCGCGTGCGTGCAGGTGTGCAGGCCGCCTCCAAGCAGCAGGGCTTGCACATTCCTTTGGGTTATCCCGATTATTTGTTGCACACCATGGTGCGTGTCATGCGGGGTGGCGAAGAAGTGAAGATTTCTAAACGCGCCGGCAGTTATGTGACCTTGCGCGATTTGATCGATTGGACCAGCAAGGACGCGGTGCGGTTTTTTCTGCTCAGCCGTAAAGCCGACACCGAGTATGTGTTCGACGTGGATTTGGCGCGTGCCAAGAACAACGAAAACCCAGTCTACTACGTGCAGTATGCGCATGCCCGCATTTGTTCGGTGCTGACCAAGCTTTCGTCCACGGGCGCACAAGACCCAGCCGTGCTTGCCCAAGATATCACCCTCCATTTAAAGCGTGCCGACTTGTCGGCCCTTGACAGCGCCCCGGCACAAGCCTTGATGATGTTGTTGTCGCGTTACCCGCAGGTGCTGGCGCAGGCCTGTACCGACTTGGCCCCGCACGATGTGACGTTTTATTTGCGTGAGCTGGCTGCTTGTTACCACAGCTACTACGATGCAGAACGAATTTTGGTGGACGATGAGGCCGTGCGCAATGCTCGCGCGGCTTTGATTTACGCTACCGCCCAGGTGTTGAAAAATGGTCTGAATATGTTGGGGGTGCACGCCCCTGACGTCATGTAAAAAGGGCTCCGAATGGCATCTATACCAGCGCAACGCGGCAACACTTTGGTAGGCTTTATTCTGGGCTTGGTGGTGGGCTTGTTGATCGCTTTGGTGGTGGCGGTGTATGTCACCAAGGTACCCATTCCATTCATGAACAAGGGCCTGACCCGTAACGCCGAACAAGATGCCGCTGAGGAAAAGAAAAACAAGGACTGGGACCCAAATGCGCCGCTTTATGGCAAGAACCCGCCAGTCCAGACAACCCCAAATGGCGCAAAACCTGACAAGCCCGCCGAGCCAACTGCGCCTGCTACGCCCGCCCCCGTCGCATCTGAAGATCCATTGGGGGATTTGGCAGCCAGCAAAGCCCAGCAAACCGATGCCTTTCAGTATTTTGTGCAAGCTGGCGCATTCGTCTCCAGCGCCGACGCCGAGGGGCAACGTGCCAAATTGGCATTGGGCGGTTATGACCCCGTCATTTCACAACGCGAGCAAGAGGGAAAGATCATCTACCGCGTGCGCTTGGGCCCATTTGACAGCAAGTCACAGGCCGAGCAAATTCAAACCCAATTGAAAACCAATAAATTCGAATCTGCTTTGATTCGGGTGCAACGATAACTTGAAAGGTATGGTCATGAAACGTCGTCAATTCACTGCCCTGGCTTCGTCCAGTGTTGCTGGTTCGCTCTTTTTGCCCTGGCAAAGTGCCCTGTCACAGTCCGCGGGATTCAAGGCCGGCACCGACTACATGGTGTTGTCCAAACCCATCACCACCGATGCAGCCAAGGGCAAAGTGGAGGTGCTGGAGTTCTTTTGGTACAACTGCCCGCACTGCAATGCGTTCGAACCCACGCTCAGCGCGTGGGGCAAAAAATTGCCCAAGGATGTGGAACTCAAGCGTATGCCCGTGCGTTTTCGCGACACGTTTGAAGCACAGCAACGTACGTATTACGTGCTCGAAACTTTGGGCAAAGTAGAGGCCTTGCAAGGCAAATTGTTTGCGGCCATCCATGTTGAAAAGCAATCGCTGGACAAAGCCGAGGCCTTGACTGCGTGGGCAGAAAAAAATGGCATTCCTGCGGCCAAGTTCACCGAGTTGTTCAACTCTTTTTCTGTGGTGGGCAAAGCCCGTCGCGCTGCGCAGTTGCAAGAGCAGTACAAAGTAGAAGGCGTTCCTGCACTGGGTATCGGCGGGCGTTTTTATGTCGATGGCAGTTTGGCCGGCAGCATGGAACGGGCGCTGCAAATCACGGACTTTTTGCTCAACGAAATCCGCAAAGGCCGCTGAATAGTTGCGATAGACATTGCCCCTACAATGCGGGCATTGTCCAACACAGCAATTTCCGTGCCTTGAAAAACTTTCTGCTCCTTGTTTGTTTGTTCACTCTGTCGCTGACGCCAGCGCTGGCAGAAAAGGCCGACCGCAAAAAGCCCTTGAATGTCGAAGCTGACAACCTTGAACATGATGAGTTGAAGCAATTCAGCATATTCACTGGCAAGGTGCTGGCAACCAAGGGCACCATCATCATGCGTGGCGATCGGTTGGAAGTGCGGCAAGACCCGGACGGTTTTCAGTATGGCGTGATCAAACCTTCTCCCGGACAACGCGGGTTCTTCAGGCAGAAGCGCGAAGGCGTTGAAGAGTGGATAGAGGGCGAAGGTGAGTTGATTGAATACGACGGCAAGGCAGATCGTTTGACCTTGCTCGGGCGCGCAGAATTTCGACGCTACCGTGGCACGGTGTTGGGCGACCAGATAACCGGCCAGCGCATCATTTACGAAAACCTAAGCGACCAATTCTCTGTTGATGGTGTGGTCAGCGGCGTCAAACCTTCCAGCGGCAGCGGGCGTATTCGCGCAGTGCTCACGCCCAAGCCCGACGATGAGGCGGCCAAGTAATGCCTGGGACTGACCAAGCAGACGGCCTGCTGGTTCGGCATTTGCAAAAGTCTTATGTGGGTCGGCAAGTTGTTCAAGATGTATCGATCCATGTCAACAAGGGCGAAGTTGTTGGATTGCTCGGCCCCAATGGCGCGGGCAAAACCACTTCCTTTTACATGATCGTGGGTTTGGTGCGTGCCGACGGCGGCACCATCACCATCGACGGCGTAGCGGTGGAGCATTTGCCAATACACCGGCGTGCCCGCATGGGGCTGAGCTATTTGCCGCAAGAGGCCTCCATTTTTCGCAAACTCAATGTGGCTGACAACGTGCGTGCCGTGTTGGAGTTGCAAACCGATGACAAGGAACAGCCTTTGTCCAAAGCAGAAATTGCACAACGGCTGACCGGTTTGTTGCAAGAGTTGCGGATCGAACATTTGCGCGAATCGTCCGCCCTGTCTTTGTCCGGTGGTGAGCGACGCCGTGTGGAAATCGCCCGAGCCCTGGCCACGCAACCTAAATACATTTTGTTGGACGAGCCATTTGCGGGCATTGACCCGATTGCCGTGTTGGAAATTCAGCGCATCATCAGTTTTCTCAAAGCCAAGGGCATTGGCATCTTGATCACTG
>Ga0255109_1000616_pt1 | contig 9955 bp, 8 predicted proteins | sample Law_Miss_RepB_8h_FD_188471 | JGI IMG/M metagenome (GOLD analysis project Ga0255109, IMG submission 188471) | Freshwater microbial communities from St. Lawrence River, New York, United States - Law_Miss_RepB_8h | ecosystem: Environmental > Aquatic > Freshwater > River | place: USA: New York... | reverse complement strand
CAAAAGACCTTGTACGCTGCCCGGTTGAGTGGCGTCGGGTGTGCTTAGCTTCTGCACACGCAGGCGACTGGACAGCCAAGGGGTGCACAACAAAGCCAGCAGCACAATAGGAACCCTAAAACCGTAAACCCCGGCCCAGCCCCAATACAACATGCTGATACCCCCGAGCAATGGCGCCATCAAACCAGCCGCCGCAATCATGGCACCGTAAGCCGACAGCGCCAAAGTGCGATGCTCGAACGCCAACAAAGACATGGCCAAAGCTGGCGCACATGACAAAGTTAGCGCCACTCCGATACCTTGCAACACCCTTCCAGCCAACAGCCAGCCATAAGCAGGAGACAGCGCACACGCAGCCATTCCCAGCGCAGATATAAACAAGCCCCAGCGAAACACGCGCAGGTGGCCTAAGCGGTCTCCAAGCGCACCGCAATACAACATGAGGCTGCCATAAGTGATGACATAGAACACAGCCACCCAACGTATGTCAGCTGTTGACAAAGCAAAGGCTTCGGTCATTGCGGGAAAAGCCAAGTTAACCGCAAAGTCAAGTGGTGCAATGGAAGCACCGAGGCCAACGATGGCAAAACCCAGATAAGGCTTACCAATGCGGGCGTCAATTTGCTTGTCAAGTGGACGAGTCAAAACTAGAGATTTCCTAAACAAATTTCCTAGGCATGAACTCCATAGGAGCCATCACAACTAGGAGCTCATGGAGCCTGAACTCTTATTAAACCTGAATCCAGTCGCCTGCCAGCTAATGGCGTTTGAACTATGGCTGTTCTTGAACTTCAGTAACAGCACAGAGCAACACAAGTGCACAAAACTCTTTAGCCCTCAAATAGCTGCATTTTTTTGCTACAATGCGAGGCTTAGCGAAATAGCGCAGTTGCTTAGTCCTAAAGACTGGTCAAATTTGTGTATTTTTTGCTAACAAACCGAATATTCCTCGATAGCTCAGTCGGTAGAGCGCCGGACTGTTAATCCACATTAAAGCCTTTTCAAGAAAATTGAAGAGGCTTTTTTTCGTTTAAAAACAATAGTTTATAGAAATTTAATGATGTAATATCTCAATTACACATATATTACACATTTTTATTTACAGGTCGCTTGAATTAATCATTAATTTACTCTGGACGCTTTGAATTTTATTCATTAATCTGATTTTTAATATAATCAAAAAATTGACTATTAATTAATAGGATTAAATCTCTTTTCGGTATTAATTTTTACACCGAAATTAATCGAAATATAGATTAATTTTTAATGCGGCAAGTGCTCTGAACGCCCCACTACCGTCCAGCTCTGGACACCCCACTACCGTCCAGACTCTGGACGCTCACGTTGCTTGCCGCAAGTCCTTCCAATGCATCGGGATACCAAATCGCGGTTGCCCAAGCATGCGGTCTGAAACTAAATTTGTGTCACAAGAACTCATTGCTGCGATTGCTTAGGCTCAGCAACTTTTGAACAAACACATGACACATGAAATTCAAATTGCTCACAGCACCTATCTGAGCACTCAGATCAAAAAACGCATTTCAGTTGGCGGTATCGATGTTGACGAAGACTTCGTTAAAGAACTACTGATTAAACATTTGAGAACGGGAGATGCAAATGACCGCCCCACTCTCTCAGACGCTTTTGACATCTACATGGCAGAGAACACATCCGCACACCGCAGAAAGTTCAAACTCAATGCCAATCAATACTTCAACAGGTTTAGCGCCATGTATGGGGATCTTTACCTTGATGAGCTTAAGCACTGGCACATCACCCAATATCGAGACGCCATGCTGGCGCAGGGACTGCATCCAAACAGCATCCGCAAACACAACAACATCCTGAATGCCATGATCAATATGGCATTCAAGCACTTGGACATTGACAGGCTCAGTCCCTTCAGGGGACTACAGATACGTGGCGAGGGTGAAAACACAAGACCGATACCACCCATCACGCCAGAGAAGATTGCCAAGGTCAAAAGCTTCTTGATCCGTCACAACACCCCAGCCAGCTTGGTGGGACTGATAACACTGGTCTTAGGATTTCTGAGCCCACTCTGGCAAGGCTAGAAGACTTGGTGCTTGAACATGAGATTCCGCATCTTTGGGTACGAAAGAACCGACTGACAGATCGAAAAACCAAAGCCAGCATTCGAGCTGTGCCACTCGTTGGCGTATCACTGGATGCAGCTAAAGAGTTACAAGCTAGAGCATTACGGCTCAACTCCCCCTGGCTACTGCCTTAATACGCGAAGGAGTTTGGAGCTTGCTCTTGTTCAGCCATCTTGAACAAAAACTTGCGCCCCTTTGAGTTTCGCAGTCACATGTTTAGGCATGCATTCATCGACAGACTCAAAGCGCGAAATGACATTCCACTGCCTTTGGCCGAAAGCATTACGGGACATGGACGCGGGCAAACTGATTTTGCTGTTTATGGCAGCGTTGGCTACACGCTCGAGCAAAAGCTACAGGTCATTCAAAAGATTGAGATTTAATTTCTAATTCATCCTGGGGCACGGGCTATCTCGTGCCTTGCTCCGGATACGGCCACTAGATACACCCCACAGTTTCGCAAGAGGGTTGTGGGGTTTTTCTTTGCTAGCACACACCCGCACACTCTTCGTACTCCTTTGCTGCTGGCATTGACTTGCGGCGCTGCGAAACTGTGCTGAAAAAAGCAGCAAAGCTGCAGCAGTTGGCAAAGCCTTGTGCGCGGGTATGAAACAGTCGCAGCTCAGCTACCCCACACTGGCAATGGCTCAGCAAAGCTGCCCACAGCGACGTTGGAAACGACTTACAACGGACCCTCAACCGCAGCCGCCCGTGCCCATACGCTGAGAGACGGTGAGTTGGTGCTGTACAAGCGCAGCCACAGTCGAGTTTGACCATGCCGCTACAAGCTCTACGACAACCAGTGGTGTTGACGCCGCAGATTAACGACAAGCAACCGAGTGTTCCTCTGCTGGCCTAAAAAGTGATCCGTACGTGAAGGCTACCTCTTGCCGATATTGCCGTGCGGCGAGGCGTCGACTGGCACGGTCACGTGAAAAAAAATAATGTAAATGTCATTCTGGTTAATACCTAGCTATTTTTTGAGACGACTGGTCTATTATTAAATACATGAACTCACAGTCGCTTGTCGCTCCTAAACGAATCAGCCGCACTGAGCGCGCAGCTGCACGCACCAGCACAAGGGAAATGTTGGTGCGTTGCGGCACGGAAATCTTCACTGAGAGAGGCTTTCAGGCGACCGGCATAGACGAGATCCGCCTGCGGGTAAATGTGCCTAAAGGTTCGTTCTATCATTTCTTCTCCAGCAAACACGAGTTCGGACTTGCTGTGATAGACAACTACGCCGCGTATTTCGAACGCAAGCTAGCTCGATCTTTCGACGACACACAGTTGATGCCGCTTGAGCGTATCTCTGCCTTCGCCAACGACGCCATGCGTGGCATGGCCAAATTTAATTTTCAGCGGGGCTGCTTGATCGGCAATCTTGGGCAGGAACTTGGCGGCCTGAACGATGAGTTCCGCGACAAGCTGGAAGCCGTGCTGCAGGCTTGGCAATCGCGAACTGCGAGTTGCCTGAGCGACGCCGTGCGGACCGGGCAATTGTCCGTCAGTGCGGACTGCGAGGCGCTTGCCGAGTTTTTCTGGATCGGATGGGAGGGTGCCATTCTGCGCGCCAAGCTCACGCGTAACAACAATCCGTTAGAGCGCTTTCTCGCCCATTTCATGCTCACGGCGCGAGCCGCCTGAGCTATTTACTTAAATTTTTTGGAGCACTTCCTTTGAAGGCAATCTGGCTCGAGCAATCCGATGGAAAGACCCACGCGGCGCTTAAAGACATTCCCGAGTCAGTCTTGGACGAGGGCGACACTCTGGTGAGCGTGGAGTGGTCGTCCCTCAACTACAAAGACGGCTTGGCCATCACAGGCAAGTCGCCCATCGTGCGTAAGTTCCCGATGATCCCGGGAATAGACCTTGCAGGTACCGTTAAGTCGTGTAGCAGCGGCGCCTGGCTACCAGGCGATCGTGTTGCGCTCACGGGATGGGGATACGGCGAAAACGCATTCGGCGGTCTCGCGCAGATGGCCCGCGTGAACGGTGACAAATTGGTGCGCCTGCCAGAATCAATGGAGACGCGGACGGCAATGGCCATAGGCACGGCCGGTTTTACGGCGATGCTGTCGGTGATGGCGCTAGAACGCAACGGCGTCTCCCCCGACAGGGGTGAAGTACTCGTTACCGGCTCAGGCGGAGGCGTGGGAGGCTTTGCGGTCGCCTTGTTGGCCAAGCGCGGCTACAAGGTGGTGGCGGTTACAGGGCGTGCGGCTGAAGGTGAACGCCTATTGCGTCTTGGCGCTGCTGAAATCATGGACCGCGATGCGTTTTCGCAGCCCGGCAAACCACTTACAAAAGAGCGCTGGGCCGGCGTGGTAGACAGCGTCGGCAGCCACACGCTAGTGAACGCCTGCGCCAGCACGCGCTACGGCGGCACAGTCGCGGCCAGTGGTTTAGCGCAAGGCATGGATTTCCCCGCATCGGTAGCACCTTTTATCCTGCGCGGTGTCACGCTCGCGGGCATTGACAGCGTGTCCTTTCCGATGTCCAGCCGCGGCGCAGTGTGGCAAGGGCTCGCGCAAGACCTTTCGCCCGATGCGATTATGAACATGGCCGTGTCGTTGCCGCTCGAAGACGTTATCACGCGCGCGCATGACCTTCTCGCCGGCACGGTGAGCGGCCGACTCGTGGTAGACCTTCGATGAACATTGATCCTTAATGAATTCATGTACGCAACCCTGATCAGTGGAGACCGCACCCTAGATGGCGGAACTTTGGAACAGCGGGTTCTGCGCGTGGCGGGCGGCTTAATGAGCCTGGGCCTTGGGCCCGGCGACGTCGTTAGCATCCTGATGCGCAACGATTTCCCATTGCTGGAAGTGACGCTCGCGGCAGACAGGACAGGCGCTGTCGCAGTGCCGCTCAACTGGCACGCTAGTGCAGAAGAAATAGGCTTCATCCTGCAGGATTCTCAGGCGCGGCTGCTGGTCGTGCATGCCGATCTGCTAAAGAAAGTGGCATCTGTGGTGCCCGCAAATTGCAAGGTTCTGGAGGCTGTGACGCCGCCCGAAATCCAGATTGCCTATCGCCTGACTGAAGAATCCTGTTCACTCGCCGGTAACGCCATGAACTACGAAAACTGGGTGCAGGCATCAGAAGTTTCAACTGCTGCGCCGGTCTCAACTCCTTTTCGTCTTCTCTACACGTCCGGTACGACGGGTCGTCCGAAAGGCGTCAGGCGCTTGAGCAGCTCTCCCGAAATGACTGCGAGGTTCGGTCAGCGCGTTAGGCTGGCGCACGGCCAGGAGATCCGGCCAATCCGCGCCGTGATGACGGGGCCGCTCTACCACTCTGCGCCGAATGTTTACGCGCTCAACTGCGTCCGCTTTGGCGACTTGCTGGTGTTGCAGCCGAAGTTCGATGCCCAAAGACTGCTTGATCTGGTCGAACGCTATCGACTTAGCCACATGCACATGGTGCCAACCATGTTCAGTCGTTTGCTCGACTTGCCCGAAGAGCAAAAGGCAGCCTTTGACACTTCGACGCTGAAAGCTGTTGTGCATGGTGCGGCGATGTGCCCTCGCGACGTCAAACAGGCCATGATTGATTGGTGGGGACCTGTGATCATGGAGTACTACGCCGCCACTGAGATCGGAATCATCACCGCGAGTACCTCGCAGCAATGGTTGGCGCATCCTGGCACCGTGGGTTCGCCGCCGGAAGGCGTGCAGATCGCGATTGTCGATGACCAGGGCCTACCAGTGCCGACGGGCGACATTGGCGAGGTGTTCATCCAATCCGACATGGCCGACCTAGTGATTTATCACAATCGACCTGAAGCGATGGCTGAGTTGCGTCGAGGCGACTGGTTGACGATGGGCGACATCGGCCATGTCGATGCGGACGGCTTTCTCTGGATAAGCGATCGCAAGAAAGACATGGTGATCTCCGGTGGCGTAAACATCTTCCCGGCGGAACTTGAAGAAGCGGCGCTGCAATTGCCACAGGTGCGCGACTGCGTCGCCTTCGGCATACCGGATCGGGACCTTGGTGAAGCCTTGGCGATGGTCTTTGAGCCGCATGCAGGCGCACAGATCGAGCCGGACGAAATGCGCGAAGCGCTCAGGGCCAAGCTGGGAAGGTTGCGCGCGCCCAAGGTATTGCTTAGTATGCCTTTGCTACCGCGCGAAGATAGCGGCAAGATAGCGCGCCGCAAGCTCAAGCAGCAGTACCTCGATAGCCTTATTCATCCCGCTACGAAGTGAACAAGATGCTAACTTCCGACATCGTCATCAGTGGCTACGCCGAAACTCGAAACGTGTTCCGTTCGGGCCGAAGTGCTTATGACCTGGCTGCGGATGTATTGGACGAAATCGTGCGCAAATACAGCATCGTGCCGGCGGACATCGACGGGCTGGCGGTGACGGCGGCGCTCAGCGAAGGCAGCAATCCCTTTCACGCTGCTTACCTGTCCGACACGTTAGGTTTGCAACTCGACTGGCTGGGCACCGGCACTACCGGAGGCTGCGCGATGCTTTGCGCGGTCTCGGCGGCCGCTTCGGCGCTGCGCGACGGGCGCTGTAAAGTGGCGCTGGTGATTGGTGCCGATGCGCCCAGCACCACATATTCGAGCCACTATCGCGCTTACCGCGAGGAATTCCAGGTGCCGACGGGCCTGATTCGCCCACCGGCGGCGTTCGCCTTGGTGCAAAACGCCTACGAACAGCGTTATGGCGCTCCTGATGCTGCGCTGGCAAAGATTGTGGTCACGCAGCGCGAGCATGCGCTGCAAAACGCGCGAGCCTGCGACAAGCTGCGAAAGGCGCTCACCCTGGATGACTACCTGGACTCACGCAAGGTGTCCGATCCGCTTCGCCTGCTGGACAGCGTGATGTTCTGCGACGGTGCCAACGGTGTGCTGATGATGCGGGCCGAAACGGCGGACGCGATGGGGCTACCTAAGTCGGTGCGGCTGGCCGGCTATGCCGAGCGCACCAACCATAATGTTCAGGATCAGACGCCAGACCTGCTCGACTCGGGCTTCAAGGTGGCCGGGGTCCGCGCGCTAGCGCAAGCCGAGCTTTCCGTGAACCAAGTAGACATGCTGCAGCTTTACGACGACTTTACCATTGCAGTGCTGATACAACTGGAGCATATGGGTTTTTGCGGCCCGGGAGAAGGCGCCTCGTTCATCGGCAAGACCGATTTTCGGTTCAGCGGCGATCTGCCGCTGAACACAGGTGGGGGGCAACTATCGGCCGGCCAGCCGGGCCTGGCCGCGGGCGGCCTGAACCTGGTGGAGGCTGTGCGCCAGCTGTTTGGCGAAGGCGGCGCGACGCAGGTCAACAGTCCGCGCAACGCGCTGGTTACCGGCATCGGTGGCATCGCCTATGGCCGTGGCTGGATGATGAGCAACGCCCTGGTGCTGGACTTATGAGCGAGCTTCAAAAGTCAAGGCTTGGCTTGGCCATCGGCCAGTACATGAACACGTTGCCTTTCTGGGAAGCAACGCGCGAGCAGCGTTTACTGATGCAGTTCTGCACGCAGTCACAGCGATGGCAGGCGTATCCGCGGCCCGGCAGTGTCTACACTGGACGCCGGCAACTGGAATGGCGGGAAGTCAGCGGTAAGGGTGTGGTGGCGAGCTGGACGGTTGACCGGATGAACACACTCACCGCAGGCCCGGTAAGCCGCATTCATGCGCTGGTCGATCTAGCGGAAGGAGTTAGGTTGCTGAGCTGGCTCGTCGAGTGCGAACCGGCGCAACTGCGCACCGGCCTGCCCGTTCGCGTCGAGTGGGTCGCGCTCGGAGAAGGTTTGCAGTGGCCCGCCTTCACTTCCCTCAAAACGGTTATCAATAAATAAGGCGCTTCAGCGCAACAGGGGCAAACATGAAATTAACTCAAGGGGCAAACATGAAATTCACATTCAACACATTTCGTTCTGTGGCATTTGCCACCATCCTCGCATTCACCGGCACGGCCTTCGCGCAATCCGGCAAACCTTTGAAGATCGTGATCGGAACGCCGGCCGGCGCGTCGATGGACACTTTGACCCGCTTAATAGCGGAGAAGATCAAGGTCACGCTGAACCGGCCTGTCGTCGTTGAGAACAAAGCTGGAGCGGCTGGCCGAATTGCAGCGGAAGCTGTGAAGGCTGCGCCGGCCGATGGCAGTACGGTCTGGATCACGGCCTCTGCCAATGTTGTCGCACAGCCGCTGGCCTATAGCAACCTCAAGTACGACCCGTTCAAGGACTTCGTGCCTGTTTCCCAACTCGCCAGCTTTCAAATGGCGCTGGCCGTGCCAGCCAGTTCAGGCGTCAACAGCGTGGGCGACTACCTGGCCAACGCAAAGAAGAACCCGTCCAATGCGATGTACGCTTCACCGTCTGCCGGCAGCTTGCTTCATTTCCTTGGAGTGATGCTGAGCAATGAGTCGCAGATACCTTTGACGCACGTGCCTTATCAGGGCACTGCAAAGATACTACCTGATTTAATCGGCGGACAGGTGCCGGGAGCGTTTCTCGTGATCGCCGACACCGTGCAATACCATCGCAGTGGCAAGCTGAAGGTTTTGGCAGTGAGCGGCGAACAACGTTCGCAGTATTTGCCAGAAGTTCCCACCTTCAAGGAATTGGGTCTGAACGTAGTAGGCACTGCCTGGTTCGCGGCCTATGCGCCGGCCGACACGCCGCAACCGGTGGTAGATGCGATTAGTAAGGCCATGGCCGAAGCAATTACCACTCCGGATCTACAAGAAAAGCTCAAGGGAATGGGGCTTGACCCAATCGGCAATTCATCGCGCGAATTGGGCCTGGCGCACCGTTCCGAATATATCAAGCTCGGCCCAGTTATCAAGGCTTCCGGCTTCAAGGGCGAAAATTGACGAGTTATCACCCCCGGCTCAGTCTTGACGCTGTATGTCGTAGCCGAATTCCTCAAATGCCGAATTAATCACGACTACATCGTCGGTATTTCTGCGATCGTGACCGATTGCGCAGCGTGCAAAAGTTACGCTGCGCAAATTGTAGGGTGAAAGGCCAGACAAGCCCGGTAGCCGTGCTCGAGTTGTTGACATGTCTGCAGAATTCGAGCCACAAGAGCAGCGGTGCCGCTCCAATTTCCTGGTCCTCATGCATCATTCGCTCAAGTCTAAATTGCAGGTAGGCGCAGTGGGAGGCTGACTGTTTTTTTTGACACATTGGTAAGAACGCCCTTTTGGTCGCAGCACATCCGGCTGCACCAAACGCTGACAGCAATGAAGCATCTCTACCCTGCGCTGTGTACCCAGTAGCCAAGTTTGAATAAACGCTCACGGATCGTCAGCACAGCCTCTTTGCTAACCGAAAGCCATTCTCTTAAATCCCAAGCAAGACATTAATGCAATCAACTCGAACAGGAGCACGTTCTGACTTGCCACCTACACGTCCAGAGCACCCGTACCGTCCAGACTCTGGACGCTCTGATACCGGCCAGAGCAACGCAAGCGTCAAGAATCTGGACGCCCTGCTTGGTTCTAATTGCGTTGTGTTTTAGCTTGCAAAATAATCAATGCAATCGATCCTCCGAGGTATGTTTCTCAGTGAAACCACGCCTCAACGACCCTGTGCCAACAAATCCGTTTAGCCCTCGAAAAGCTGCATTTTTTTTGCTACAATGCGAGGCTTAGCGAATTTCACAGACGCTCTAAGTCCTAAAGACTCTGAATTTCTGTGTACTTTTCTGCTAACAAACCGAATATTCCTCGATAGCTCAGTCGGTAGAGCGCCGGACTGTTAATCCGTAGGTCCCTGGTTCGAGCCCAGGTCGAGGAGCCAAAACCCCTTTAAAAACAACGACTTAAATCGTTGTTTTTATTTTGTTTATTAATTACACGGTTATTACA
>Ga0255109_1000610_pt1 | contig 10005 bp, 10 predicted proteins | sample Law_Miss_RepB_8h_FD_188471 | JGI IMG/M metagenome (GOLD analysis project Ga0255109, IMG submission 188471) | Freshwater microbial communities from St. Lawrence River, New York, United States - Law_Miss_RepB_8h | ecosystem: Environmental > Aquatic > Freshwater > River | place: USA: New York... | reverse complement strand
GAACTTGGTTTCAAGATGCTCTTAATGAACATGCTGGCGGTAAAAACCAGTCATTCAAAATTCCGAAAAGTAAAGTGCCAAGGCACACCATTGAAAAAGCACTCCAACGATAAAGGAGACTTTCATGCAATCGCAAGGTGCACCTCAGTCCGCTGCTTGGCTAAGTGTCAAAGCCGTGCAGACTGCATGCCATCAAGGACTTGGGTAAATTTTGAATGAAATCATTTTGCCGGCTGCGTTGACTTTGGCCAACACCATATCGCCAGATCCTACATTTTCACCCGTGAACGCTGCAATGTTCACATGGTGAGTGACCAGAATCAAGGCCTTGTCGCCTTTGATCTTCAACTGGTTGCCAATGAATTTTTGCAAATTCAAATTGCTTTGGGACCCTTGCCGCATGTCGTCAAAAAAAGAATTCAAAGACGGCTCCAACACAGGCAAGCCGAATGCCAAATTTTCTGCAGTCTCTTTGCAACGACACCAAGCACTCGTAAAGACGAAGGCATCGCTCACCCCCTGCGCCCTCAACCACTGACCTGTTTTTTGCGCTTGCGCACGGCCTGTGGCGTCTAGATTTCGCTGCGACTTGCAATCTTGAAGTTTGTAACCTGCAGGGTCGCCAATGCCAGGCGCAACGGCGTGCCGCATTAGCAAAACATGATCAGGTCTTTTGAGCAGTTCAGACAATTCACTGGCGCACACTTGAAAGCTGCCTACCAAGCCAAAAGCCACCCACAACAGCTTTATCAAGCTCTTCTTGAGCGTCTTCATCATTGGGTATCTGCCGATGAAGGCCCTTGCTTAGATTGAGTTACTTGACCATCATCTGGCGGGACTTCTAACTTAGGCATGGCCATTTTTTCGCCATCCCATTGCTGACCACACCAACAGAAACCCTCAGGGTCAATGATGCAAGTACCGGTGCCACAACATCTTGGATCTTCGTTCATATTTTTCCCTTCATGATTAGAGTCATCACCACGGAATAACCTGCCCAGCATGGTCGACAAACTGTGCGCGGCCGCTTGGCTTTAATTCTGACATGACAGCCATTATTTTTGAAACTGATTCTTCTGGCAGCATGGCGCTCTCTGCTGCCACGAAACTAGAAGACAATTTCGATTGAACCGTACCTGGCTGTAAAGCAGCAAAAACACACAATGGTTTTTTTCGAGAAGCCTCAATCGCTGCCGTTTGTAAAAACATATTTCTAGCGGCCTTGGCGGCTCGGTATCCATACCATCCGCCTTTGTGATTGTCTTCAATGCTTCCTACGCGCGCCGATAAAGTGGCATAACAAGATGGCTCTTGACCCAGGAGCAACGGAAAGAAATGCTTCATGAGCAAAGCTGGCCCTACGGCATTCACTTCAAACTGTTTTAAAAGTTGCTTGGCATTCAAGGCCTCCAGGCGCTTTTCAGGACCTTGCCCCTCAATGGTCAAAGCACCCGTTGCATCAATGATCCATTTGAATTGGCATGCGCCAAAGGGGCCCGTCGCATTTTTCAATTGAGCAGCGCAATGCGCCATGCCGTCTTCATTTTCCAAATCAAAATGCAAATCGCTTTGGCGCGACAAACTAACAACCAGCGAGCAGGCCGCATCATTTTGAAAGTGTGAAACGAAGGCGCTTCCGATGGCGCCACTTGCACCCAACACCAAAGCTTGATATTGGCTCATGAATGACGCGCATCCCATTTGAGCAAATACTTTTGCACAGTGGGCCGAATGGGCAAGAACATTTTGTAACCCACGTTAATGGCCCAACTGAATGGCCACACCGAAAAAACTCGACCTGCCAAGCGCCATCCTCGCAACTCCAACCACAAACGAGCAAATGCAGCACCGCCTTCAAACAAATTGCCCTGCGCATCACGCACATGGAAGAAGGCCATGGCTCGCTGGCAACTCAGTCCATCGCCCAGACTTGAATCATCGTTAGCCTGAAAATTAACGCTCACATCGTGCCAAACCAATTGAGCCGCATCTGGATTGCCTTTGTAAAAGGCAATTTCACGTCGGCACAGCGGACAACTGCCATCAAAGTAAATGGTCAATGCAGGCATGGCTCAAACTTCACCAGCCGCAATTCTTCTGAGCGCTTGCTCAAAGACTTCTGCAGGTTGACCTCCCGAAATCAGATGCTTGTCATTGATGATGACGGCAGGCACAGAATGAATGCCTGCTTGTTGGTAATGCTGCTCTATCTGCCGTACTTCTTGCGCATAAGTGTCAGAAGCCAAAATACCTTTCGCCTCAGCAACATCCAAGCCTACTGAGGCTACAACTGCCAACAAAACTTCATCAGATTCGACACGTTCAGCCCGGCCCTGATACGCCTCAAGCAATGCGCGCTTTAGAGCATGCTGACTGCCTTCAGACCCTTTGACGCCAGCCCAATGCAGCAAACGGTGCGCATTGAAGGTGTTGTAAACACGCCCTCTACCGCCTGGATTGAATTGAAAGCCCACCTCTTCGCCTCGGGCCGCAATATTGGCTCGAATCTGCGCTTGCTGCTCTGGGGTTGAACCGTACTTGGCAGTCAGGTGCTCACCCAAATCCTGCCCCCCTGGCGCCATATTGGGGTTCAACTCAAAGGGCTGAAAATGCAAGTCTGCTGCGACTTCACCCTGAAGTCTGCCTAAGGCTTGCTCCAGCGCACCCAAGCCCACCGCACACCAAGGACAGGCAATGTCAGAAACGAAATCGATTTTCAATGTAGCGGCCATGGTAAAAGTTTTTAGAATAAAAGCGCGATATTGCCTCAAATATTGGAAAATCGGTGCCTAGGGCTCAGATTCCATGTTTTCACAAGGGATCTTTGTCAGCCCCACCTCAGAGGACGATCATGAAGATTTTGTGTTTGAACGGCATCAACTTGAACATGTTTGGCAAGCGTGACCCAGCCCAATACGGCACTGTGACCTTGGCCGAAATAGATGCGCAAGTGAAAAAGCTTGGCCAAGAATTGGGCGCCAGCGTGGAGTGCTTTCAAACCAACTTTGAAGGCGCAATGGTTGAAAAAATTCACCAAGCTCATACCGATGGAGCAGACGCCGTCCTGATCAACGCAGGCGCATGGACACACTACAGCTATGGCATTCGCGATGCCTTGGCCATTTTGAAGTGCCCCATCATCGAAGTGCACATGTCAAACATCCATGCGCGCGAAGCATTCCGGCACCATTCGGTCATTGCAGAAATTGCCAAAGGCCAAATTGCAGGCTTTGGTGTCGACAGTTATTTAATGGGACTAAGGGCCGCAGTGTCTGCAGCCCAAGACAAGGCCTGAGCTCAGCCCCCTACAAGGTCTTTTTCAAAGCAAGGTGAAAAGCCTCTGGTGCTTCAAACTGCACCCAATGCCCAGAGCCTGAAACCAACTGCCACGAGGCCAGGTGGGGCGTGACTTTTTTGATGATTTTCTCCACTTCAGACATGCACCCTTTGTAAAGCGCATCCCACTCCCCATAAATGACATGCACAGGACAAGCAATGTGCGGCAGAGCGTCCGCCACGATGGGTGTGCCCGATAGACGCCTGCGCGGCATTCGGTCGCGTGCCACATTCAAGCGGTGCACTGTCATGGCCAATTCATCAAGATTGCGCTCTTCGTGAAGCATCAAGCCCAACAAGTTATGCCTGTGAGCTTCAATTTGCATGTCTTCTGTTGGCAAGTGCCGCCAGCCCTTCAATGGGACTCTGTGGGGCGATTTAATCCCTAAGCCAGGCGATCCCACCAAGATCAGGTTTTTCGCATCCTGAGGATATGCAGCCAGCCACAGTGCTGCAGTCATGCCGCCAAAAGAGAAGCCAATGAAACTGACATTGTCAGAAGCACGCAGCATTTGCCAAGCCGCATGCAATGGTTCAATCAATGCATCTACATCGCCACCATTTTCAGGCAAAGCCGAGTCTCCAAAGCCCGGTAAATCGACAGCCAGAACATGAAAGCCATCTGCCACAAGTGGCGCCACACTGCGAATCCAATGCGTCCAACTGCCACTGCCCCCATGAAGCAACACCAGGGTTGAAGCGCCTTTGTCTAATGATTCATGACCCCACTCATGCCAAACCATGGGTCCTGGCAACTGAATTTGACGCCCCTTCAGCAAAGAAGTCGCAACTTGAGGTGGCAAGCATCGCAAGAGTTCGGGCGCTATGTGAATGGGTTGTTGTAGCAGAGTCATGACAAACTTTGAGTAGACCTTTTCAGGAATGGCTTCAATGGGACAGTTGCCCAGAACCTGTTGGATGCTGCAAACGCCAAACGCGATAGGCCGCGGCCGTGGCAATCAGTGCTGCAATCAAGGAAAGCCAATAGACACTTTGTAAACCAAATCGGTCACTTAACAAGCCACCCGCCAAGCCACCCAGTACACCAGGAAAGCCATAAGCAACGACGGTGTAAAGCGCTTGACCGCGGCCCCTCAAACGACCTGGAAAATGATGCGACAAAAGGGCAATGCACGCGGTATGGTGAGCAGCAAATGTGAGCGCATGAATGGCTTGCGCAAGCAGCAATACCCACAGCACATTGGCCCACTGCGCAGTCATGCCCATGCGCAAGACCATGGCCACCGAACAAACCACCAGCCAGGCGGTCAAGGGCAGCTTAGGCATCCATTTGGCTTGTGTGAAAAACCAGCCAATTTCAACAATGACTGACACTGCCCACAGCATGCCAATCCAAACTTTGCTGTAACCCAACGAGTCTAAATACAAGGAGAAAAACACATACACACCCATGTGCGACAACACATGAAAAAACGCCGCAATGAAAAACCACATAACAGGTTTTTGACGCAGTACGGGCCAGACAGCCACCTTGGTATCGTTCAATGGCACAGCCTCTTTCAAATTAGGCAGCATCCAAACACTGGCCGCGACAGCCGCCAAACTCAGGACGGTCCAACCCGGAAAATGGTGCATGCCGAAATATTCAAACCAGGCACCCGCCAAAAATACCGTGAACAAAAATCCAATCGATCCAAACAAACGCACACGACCATATCTTTTGGCATCAAAGGCACCGCCCTGACTGACCAAATGAGCCATGGCTGCTTCGCTCATGGGCATCATGGCACTGGTGTGGGTGAACATGACCAACAGCACCAAGCCTAAACCGATGGGGCCTAGTTCAAAAAACAAAATGCATGCGCTCAGCATGGCAGCGGTGGCACCATAGCGAAGCAAACTGACCCGCTCGCCTGTGTGGTCGCTGAGCCAACCCCACGCATAGGGGGCAAACAAGCGAGTAGCCGCCTGCACAGAGGTCAGAATGCTGATGGCCACCAAACCAAAACCCAATTCTTTCAACCAGAGTGGCAAGTAGGGATTGAAAAATCCGATGTGCGCAAAGTAGCTGGCCGAAACAGCCGCAAACGGAATCAATTGGCGGCGTTGGACCGCTGAGGTGTTGGGCATCTCAGCCCTTTAAGTATTGGCAGGCTGAACAACGTCGCCGCACTGGGCTCTGTGTTGCAACACATGGTCAATGACCACCAAGGCCAACATCGCTTCGGCAATGGGCGTTGCGCGAATGCCCACGCAGGGGTCATGTCGGCCCTTGGTGAGCACCTCAACAGCGTTGCCTTGAATGTCGATGGAAGGACGGGGAATCAGAATAGAGCTGGTGGGCTTGACGGCAATAGACACCTCAAGGTCTTGACCCGTACTGATACCACCCAACACACCGCCCGAATTGTTACCCATGAAGCCATTGTGAGTGATGGGGTCGCCATGCTCACTGCCTTTTTGAGTGGTAGACGCAAAGCCAGCTCCAATTTCAACACCCTTGACAGCATTGATGCCCATCATGGCATAGGCAATATCGGCATCAAGTTTGTCAAACAAAGGTTGGCCCAAACCGATGGGCATGCCCTGAGCAACAACACGCAAACGTGCGCCACATGAATCGCCCGACTTGCGCAAAACATTCATGTAATCCTCAAGGGCAGTGACGTCGGCTATGGGTGCGAAAAAGGGATTGTGATGAACGTGTTCCCAACTTTCAAAACCAATGGGCAGCTCGCCTATTTGCGTCATGCAGCCTTTGAATGTGGTGCCGTGCTTGATGGCCAGCCATTTTTTGGCAACAGCACCTGCCGCCACCATGGGCGCTGTTAAACGTGCGGATGAACGGCCGCCACCTCGGGGATCACGCAGGCCGTATTTGCGCCAATACGTATAGTCGGCATGGCCAGGACGAAATGTTTGGACAATGTCGCCGTAATCTTTGCTGCGCTGGTCGGTGTTTTGAATGAGCAGTGCAATGGGCGTACCCGTTGTGAGACCTTGGTACACGCCCGACAAAATTTGAACCGTGTCGGGTTCGTTGCGCTGAGTGACAAATTTAGAAGTACCCGGCCGGCGGCGATCAAGATCGGGCTGGATGTCCGCCTCAGACAGCGGCATGCCGGGTGGACAACCGTCGATCACGCAGCCAATGGCTGGGCCGTGGGATTCACCAAAATTGGTGACCGAAAATAGGGTGCCGAAGGTATTGCCGCTCATAGGCCTCTATTATCTCAGAGGGTGGGCGCCTCTTTCTGATCTTTCTCTTCGCCCTCTGGCCAATCGCGAATATAGGCTTTGAGCATTTTGTTTTCAAAATTCTGACTGTCAACCACTGCTTTGGCGACGTCGTAGAAGCTAATGACGCCCATCAACATGCGTTTGTCTATGACGGGCATGTAGCGCGCATGGTTGTTGAGCATCATGCGCCGCACCTCGTCCATGTCGGTTTCACTGGTGCAAGTGATGGGCGCATCGTCCATGGCTTTGCGAACGGAGATATTGCCAATAGAGCCGCCGTTTTTCGCCAAGGCTTGCATCACCTCACGAAATGTGAGCATGCCCACCAGATCGCCGTGTTCCATGACCACCAAGGAGCCAATGTCTTTTTCGGACATGATTTGAATGCTTGTTGCCAGAGTCTCGTCTGGCGTGACGGTGATCAAGCTGTGGCCCTTGACGCGAAGGATGTCACTGACTTTCATGGCTGTCTCCTATTGAAGGTGAAATATAGCCCACAATGTTGGCAAAGAACAGTCAAAGCTTACCCTTAGCCACTTGCCTGAAACTTGCTAATCATTCGTTGGAGACTCTTTATGCCAGGTTACTCAGACCCCGGATTTGACACCCTTGCGTTGCACGCAGGTGCCGCACCCGACCCCAGCACCGGAGCGCGGGCCGTCCCTATTCATCTCACCACCTCTTTTGTTTTTGAATCAAGCGATCAAGCAGCATCACTCTTCAATCTCGAACGCGCGGGCCATGTATATAGCCGCATCAGCAATCCCACCAATGCAGTGCTCGAACAACGAATTTCTGCCTTAGAAGGCGGTATTGGCGCGATTGCCACTGCCAGTGGGCAAGCAGCCCTTCATTTGGCAGTCACCACCATCATGGGGGCAGGCTCACACATTGTGGCATCCTCCGCCCTCTACGGCGGCTCGCACAATTTACTGCACTACACCCTGAGTCGGTTCGGCATTGAAACCACCTTTGTCAAACCCGGTGATTTACAAGCATGGCAAGCGGCCGTCAAACCCAACACCAAATTGTTTTTTGGTGAAACTGTGGGCAACCCAGGCATGGACGTTCTGGACCTGCCTGCGGTCAGTCAAATTGCGCACGCCGCCGGCGTGCCTTTGTTGGTCGATGCCACCCTCACCTCGCCCTGGTTGATGAAGCCCTTTGAACATGGCGCAGACTTGATCGTGCACTCAGCCACCAAATTTTTATCGGGCCATGGCACCGTGATTGGCGGCTTGGTCGTTGATGGCGGCAGCTTTGATTGGTCAGGCCCTCACACACAAGGAAAATTTGCTGAACTCACGCAAGCCTACGAAGGCTTTCACAACATGGTGTTCGACGAAGAAAGCACGGTGGGGGCATTTTTATTGCGCGCCCGCCGGGAGGGTCTGCGCGACTTTGGCGCTTGCATGAGCCCCCATACCGCATGGCTCATTTTGCAAGGTATCGAAACACTGCCACTTCGCATGGCTCGTCATGTGAGCAACACCGAAAAGGTGGTGAACTTCTTGGCGGCACACCCCATGGTGAGCCGTGTGGGCCACCCCACGCTAGAGACACATCCCAGCCACGCACTGGCCCAAAAATTATTGCCACGCGGGGCAGGCTCTGTGTTCAGTTTTGACATCCAAGGCACGCGCGAGCAAGGCAAGGCCTTCATCGAAGCGTTGCAAGTTTTCAGTCACTTGGCCAATGTGGGCGATTGCCGTTCTTTGGTCATTCATCCCGCTAGCACGACGCACTTCAGGGTTGACGATGAAACTCTCAAGGCTTCTGGCATTGGCCCCGGTACGGTGCGTTTGTCCATTGGCTTAGAAGATCCCGATGATTTGATTGACGATTTAAAACGCGCGCTCAAGGCCGCCGAAAAAGCGGCCCTTCAAAGTGGAGGTGCCGTATGATTTACAACGTGCAAGCTGCGCCACTTTATGTTTATACGGGTGGCAAGTTGTTTGATCCCGCCAAGCCCACAGCTGTGTTCATCCATGGCGTACTCAACGATCACAGCGTTTGGATTTTGCAAACGCGTTACTTTGCCAACCATGGCTGGAACGTGCTGGCTGTGGACTTGCCAGGTCACGGCAGAAGCGGAGGCAAAGCGCCTGCGTCTGTGCAAGAGGCTGCGCAAAGCATCATCGCGCTGCTTGATGCCGCTGGTGTTTCAAAAGCCCTATTGATCGGGCACAGTTTTGGCTCGCTCATAGCACTTCATGCCACTGCCGAAAATCCAAGCCGGGTTTCTCAATTGATGATGGTGGGTACCGCCTACCCGATGCGGGTCTCACCCGCCTTGCTCGACAGTTCCTTGAACGATGCGCAAAAAGCCATTCAGATGGTCAATGTGTTTTCTCACTCCACCTTGGCGCCTCCACCCAGCGCACTGGGCCCAGGCACATGGCTGCTAGGCGGCAGCAAAGCCCTGATGCGCAGAATTCTGGTCAGCAACTCTGATGAGAATATTTTCAACAAGGGCTTCAAGGCTTGCGACAGCTATGACCAAGGCGAAGTTTCAATGCGCAAAGTCACCTGCCCCACCTTGTTCTTGTTGGGCAAAAAAGATCAAATGACACAACCCAAAGCTGCACAGAGCTTGATCAAATTGGCGCATGACGGCCACGTGGCCATGGTCAATGCAGGGCATCAACTCATGGTTGAAGCGCCCGAAGAAACATTGAGCGCCATGATTGCTTTTTGTAAAAAGTGATGAGCACTTTGCGCATCGCGTCTTCACTCATCACACCTGTGCTCTCAACGCAGCGTGTGCAAGAGATTTGCAGCTTGTTTGATTTGCGAAATTTGCCCGCAGATTTTTTGGCCAATCCCTATCCTGTCTATGCTTACCTGCGCCAGCACGAGCCCATCAAACACATGCCCGATGGCTCTTACTTTTTAACCCGGCATGAAGATCTGGTCGCGGTTTACCGAGATGCGTCAACCTTCAGCTCTGACAAGCGCGTTGAGTTTTCACCCAAATACAACCACGCCCCATTTAACCAAGCACCCTACGCATTACTTGGACAAGACGCGCCCCTTTACGAACATCACACCAACAGCTTGGTGTTCAACGATGCACCTAGGCACACGCGCGTGCGCAAACTCATCATGGGGGCACTGACGCGCCGCGCTATTGATGCCATGGAAACAGGTTTGATCCAATTGGTGGACAGCCTTCTAGACAAAATGGAAGACCAAAAAAAAGGCGATTTGATTGAAGATTTTGCCTCCGCCATTCCAGTCGAAGTCATTGGCAACTTGCTCAATGTGCCGCATGCAGATCGAGGCCCATTGAGGGGCTGGTCATTGGCCATCTTGGGGGCCTTAGAACCTCGTCTCACACCCGCCCAAGAAGAGCTTGGACATCGCAGCGTCAATGAGTTTCTGAGCTATTTGCGCGACCTGGTGGCCGATCGCCGCAAACACCCCGGCAATCCTGATCAAGACGTTTTAACGCGCTTGATTTTGGGC
>Ga0255109_1000587_pt1 | contig 10171 bp, 10 predicted proteins | sample Law_Miss_RepB_8h_FD_188471 | JGI IMG/M metagenome (GOLD analysis project Ga0255109, IMG submission 188471) | Freshwater microbial communities from St. Lawrence River, New York, United States - Law_Miss_RepB_8h | ecosystem: Environmental > Aquatic > Freshwater > River | place: USA: New York... | reverse complement strand
CCAATGTCAGAAACTCGGAGTCAAGGTGCAATGGGGCGACGACTGGATTCGGATTGAGCCTTCTGGGCAACTCACGCCAGCGAGCATTGAAACCTATGACGACCATCGGGTGGCGATGTGCTTTTCTTTGGCGAGTTTCGGCAATGCCACCATCCGAATTCTCGATCCCGGCTGTGTGGCGAAGACCTTCCCTAGATTCTTCGAAGTCTTCTCCAATCTCTGCGCCCAGGCCGTCCCCGTATTGGCCATCGATGGGCCTACCGCCTCGGGCAAGGGAACAATCGCGAGCATGGTCGCCATGGATCTTGGGTTTGCCTACCTCGATAGCGGTGCGCTCTATCGAATTGCCGCCCTCGCAGCCCGCGAGGCCGGTATCTCGGACGATGATGAGCAGGCGCTCGCTTCTATTGCAACGGATATGGATATTGAGTTTCTTGGCCAGACCATTCTCCTGGATGGGGTGAATATTAGCCAGGCCATCCGGGCTGAGGAGGTTGGTATCTTGGCTTCCAAAATCGCGGTCTACCCTTCCGTGCGGGGGGCGCTCTTGTTGCGTCAACGTGATTTTGCAAGGCGACCAGGCCTTGTCGCCGATGGTCGGGATATGGGCACCGTGGTCTTTCCTAGCGCTCGCCTCAAGGTGTTTCTCACCGCTACCGCCCGGGCGAGGGCCCAAAGACGCTATAAGCAATTGATTGATAAGGGTTTTTCTTGTAACCTTGACGATCTTTCGGCCGATTTGGAGGCACGAGATGCCCGGGATGCCTCCCGAGCAGTTGCTCCTTTAAAACCGGCACCAGGCGCGGTGGTGATTGATTCCACCGACCTATCGATCGATCAGGTGGTGCAAGCAGTGGTTAATGCATGGCATTGCGTTTCCGTTCAAGAGACCGGCCAGCTGACCTAGCTGCACTTTTTTTAACTCCGCCGTCTGTCTGATGGCGTGCTTTATGACTCTTTGTCGGAAATCTTTTATTAATGTCCCAACAACTTAACCAACTTGGTGAAATCGCCAAAAACGCTGCCCCCAACTCTTTTGCTGCAATGTTTGCAGAATCCATCGCCCGCCAGGAAATGCGCGCAGGCGAAGTCATCACCGCAGAGGTGGTGCGGGTTGACCAGAACCACGTGGTGGTCAACGCCGGATTGAAATCTGAAAGTTTCATTCCTTTAGAAGAATTTTTTAACGATGCGGGCGAAGTCGATGTCAAAGAAGGTGACTTCGTCTCGGTTGCAATCGAGGCCCTCGAAGATGGCCGTGGTGAAACCCGTTTGTCCCGTGACCGCGCCAAGCGACTGGCGGCCTGGGTCAGCCTTGAGCAGGCCTTGGAAAGCGGTGAGACTGTTATCGGTACGGTAACCGGCAAAGTAAAAGGTGGACTCACCGTGATGACCAACGGTATCCGTGCCTTCTTGCCCGGATCGCTTGTCGATACGCGTCCAATCAAAGATACATCCCACATTGAGGGCAAGACGCTTGACTTCAAGGTGATCAAGCTTGATCGCAAGCGCAATAACGTGGTGTTGTCACGCCGTGCAATTGTTGAGGCCTCGATGGGCGAGGATCGCGCGAAGCTCATGGAGAACCTCAAAGAGGGCTCAACCGTTACGGGCGTTGTGAAGAACATTACCGATTACGGCGCATTTATCGATTTGGGTGGTATCGATGGCCTGCTGCACATCACCGATATGGCCTGGCGTCGTGTTCGCCATCCCTCTGAAGTGCTCACCGTTGGCCAGGAAGTAACGGCGCGGGTATTGCGTTACGACCAGGATAAAAACCGCGTCTCGCTTGGTGTAAAACAGCTTGGCGACGACCCCTGGGATGGGATTGGTCGACGCTACCCTCAGGGCACTCGTATGTTTGGCAAAGTCACTAACATTACCGATTACGGCGCGTTCGTTGAGATCGAGCCCGGTATTGAGGGCCTCGTTCACGTGTCAGAAATGGATTGGACGAACAAGAACGTGAACCCAGGAAAAGTCGTTCAGGTGGGCGACGAAGTCGAAGTGATGGTGCTTGAGATTGATGGCGAGCGCCGTCGTATTTCCTTGGGTATGAAGCAGTGCCGTGCCAATCCTTGGCATGAGTTCGCGGCAGGCCACAATAAAGGCGACAAGGTCAAAGGCCAGATCAAATCGATCACCGACTTCGGCGTGTTTATCGGGCTGCCTGGCAACATTGATGGCCTGGTGCACCTGTCGGATCTCTCCTGGAATGAAACCGGCGAAGAGGCCGTGCGTAACTTCAAAAAGGGTGATGAGCTCGAGGCGGTTGTGTTAGCCATTGATGTTGAGCGCGAGCGTATCTCCCTTGGCGTGAAGCAGCTCGATGGAGACCCGTTTACCTCCTATGTCTCGCGCTTTGAGAAGGGTGCCATTGTGAAAGGCACTGTGAAAGCTGTTGATGCGAAGGGCGCTACGATCCTGCTGGATACCGATGTAGAAGGCTATCTGCGGGCAAGCGAGATTTCTCGTGAGCGGATTGAAGATGCGACCAAGGTAATGGCCGAAGGCGATACGGTTGAGGCGATGGTGGTCAACGTCGATCGCAAGACACGCACCATTAATCTGTCGATCAAGGCAAAAGATTCTGCCGAGACCGCAGAGACGATGCAGAAGATGCAGGCGGAGACAACAGGCGCTGCGGGCACCACAAGCCTCGGCGCGCTCTTGCGTGCCAAGCTTGATGACCAGGGACCCAAAGAGTAATTCTTTGGCCCCGAAATCAGTGTCTCGTGATTCAACCTGATGACTGTCAATGACAAAGTCTGAATTGATCGCTCGGCTTGCCGAGCGATTGAATCAGAGGGGAACGCCACTCGCCGCACGCGATTGTGAGTTCGCCGTCAAAACCCTTCTCGATGCGATGGCTGAAGCCATGGGCCACCGGCATCGCATTGAGATTCGGGGTTTTGGAACCTTCTCGTTGTCGCACCGTCCGGCGCGGGTTGGCCGAAATCCAAAGTCTGGCGAACAGGTTCGGGTTCCCGAAAAGCGGGTGCCGCACTTTAAGCCGGGGAAGGATCTGCGCGAGCGCGTTGATCTTCCGGTAAGTGGTGCGGGACCTAGCGCACAGTCCTAACTTTACGAATTAATCGCCCCGCCATGCGTCTGCTTTCATTCATCACGCGCATTGCGCTGTTTCTCCTGGTGCTGGTGTTTGCCTTGGCCAATACCCATCTGGTGAAATTGACCCTTGTGCCCGGAATTGAGGGGCTTATGTTTGAGGCCCCGATGGTGGTCTGGCTCTTGGGTAGTTTTGCCCTAGGAATTGCGGCCTGCTTTCTGTTTTTATTGCCGACCCTCGTGGCTGCATGGCGTCGATCGAATTAACGACGGAGTACTAGTTTGGAAATTGATCTCGTCTGGCTCTTGGTATTACCACTGCTCTTTGCGCTGGGCTGGGTGACGGCCCGTTATGACCGGGGGCAGCAGCGTCGCGAAGTGAGACATGTGCCGCAGGATATTTTGCAGGGGCTGTCTGCGACACTCTCTGATGATTTTCAGTCGGCGACTGACCACCTACTCTGTGCGGCGCGTTCCGCGCCGGATTCAACAGAGCTCCATCGGGCCGTTGGCAACCTCTACCGTAAGCGTGGCTTAATTGATCGCGCAATTGAGGTCCATGAGTCGGCGATTCAGCACCCCGAGATGCGCGATCAGGACCGCACCGGTCTAATGCTAGATCTTGGCCGTGACTATCTTGCAGCAGGGCTTTTTGATCGGGCTGAGTTGGTGTTGCAGGAACTGGTAGGCGACGACAGTGTGTCGGATGCGAATAAAAACGCCGCACGCCTTCTATTAATGAATATTGCGCAGCGGACCCGTGACTGGTCACAGGCGATCGGCTGGGCCCAGGCTATTTACGAACATCAAGGCAGCTTCGGTGCCCATGACTATGCGCAGCTGATGGGTCACTTCTATTGTGAGGTGGCAGTCTTGGCAATAAAGTCAAACCACGCGGAGGACGCCAGGATTGCGCTGTCGCAGGCTGAGAAGTTCGCTTCTCCCGGGCCATGGAAGCGTGTAGCCTTAATTCGGGAGCAGATGAATTACGCACAAACTGATAACGTGCGGGCTGCGGACACGCAACACCTCACGGCCTGTAAAGTCTGTGGTTTTCGAAGTCAGCAGACCTATTGGCAGTGTCCGGGCTGTCACCACTGGGATAGTTTCGCTGCGGCGAAATCATAAGGAGAGACATCTTGCAATCGTTTGGTCAAGCAAAAGTCTTGGTGGTGGGTGATGTGATGCTCGACCGTTACTGGTTTGGAGATGCCGAGCGAATCTCGCCGGAGGCCCCGGTCCCCGTGGTGCGAATTCAGGAATCAGACGAGCGCCTGGGTGGTGCGGCCAACGTGGCGCGCAATATTGCGGCCCTCGGTGCCCAGTCGCTATTGATGGGTGTGGTGGGCGATGATGAGGCGGGTAAGAGTATTCATGCTCTGATTAAAAAATTAGGCATACAGGATCATGTCTTTGACGATCGTCAGGCCAAAACGACCGTCAAGCTGCGGGTACTCGCCCGGCAGCAGCAGTTACTGCGGGCTGATTTTGAATCCGCACCCGATCACGAGGTCTTAATCGAGAAGCTTGATCATTTCAAGGCGCTCTTATCGGGTCTGCAGGCGGTGGTCTTGTCTGACTACGGCAAGGGTGGCCTGCTCCATATTAAAGAGATGATTCGTGCGGCACGGGCACAGGGCGTGATGACCCTTGTTGATCCAAAGGGCAATGATTTTTCTCGCTATCAAGGTGCTAACGTCTTAACGCCGAATCGTGCTGAATTTATGCAGGTTGTAGGCCACTGCAAGACCGAGGCCGAGATGACCGAAAAGGCCCACGGCCTGCGCAGCAGCCTAGCACTCGATCATTTATTAGTGACACGTTCGGAAGAGGGGATGAGTCTTTACACGACGGCTGCAGGCCAGCCTCAAGAGATTCATGTGCCAGCCCGTGCCCGTGAGGTCTTTGATGTGAGTGGCGCAGGAGACACGGTGATTGCGACCCTGGCCGTGATGTTGGCGGTTAACCGGGAGATCGGCAGCGCAGTTGAAATGGCCAACCGTGCGGGTGGAATTGTTGTGGGTAAACTGGGGACTGCCACCATTACGGCAGAAGAACTTTTTTCGGAAGGCCACTCATGACCATTATCGTGACCGGTGCGGCGGGTTTTGTTGGCAGCAATCTGGTGGCTGCGCTCAATCAGGCGGGCGAGAACCGAATTATTGCGGTTGATGAATTAACCCAAGCGGATAAGTTTAAAAATCTGGTCGATTGCGAGCTGATGGATTATCTCGATAAAGATGACTTCATTGACCGCATTGAATCTGGGCAGTTCGGTAAGACCTCTCTAAAGCCCACCAAGTCTGCCAAGGCTGCATCGAACACGAACCCACTCGGTGTGACGGCGATCTTGCATCAGGGGGCCTGCTCTGACACGATGGAGACAGACGGCCGCTTTATGATGGATAACAACTTTCGTTACTCTAGAATTCTGTTGGGCTGGGCGCAGCAGCATCGCATCCCGTTTTTATATGCATCGTCTGCCGCAGTCTATGGTGCAAGCAAGGTATTTCGCGAGGAACGATCGGCTGAGGCGCCCTTAAATATCTACGGCTACTCCAAATTCTTATTTGATCAAATGGTTCGGCCGATGCTGGCCTCCAGCGGTGGGTCGGGTCTCAGCGCGCCGGTTGTGGGGTTTCGCTACTTTAATGTCTATGGGATGCGCGAGCAGCACAAGGGCCGAATGGCATCGGTCGCATTTCATCACTTTAATCAATACCTCACTCACGGCAGAGTCAAGCTCTTCGAGGGCTACGAGGGCTGGAAGGCCGGCGAGCAGGAGCGGGACTTTGTCAGCGTCGAAGATGTCGTGAAGGTGAACCTACACTTTCTTAATAAGGCCTTAGCAGGCCAATCGACGAGCGGAATCTTTAACCTCGGCACGGGCCGCGCACAGGCCTTCAATGAGGTTGCGCAGGCGGTGATTAACGCTATTGATGAGGCCAAGGCGGCCCGAAAGCGCAGCAATCCCACGGCGGGTTTCAAGAAGAAAACGGTTGCACAGCTCGTTGGTGAGAAGAAGATCGAGTACATCCCATTTCCGGATGATCTCAAAGGAAAGTATCAGAGCCATACTCAGGCTGATTTAACGCGGCTTCGAGGGGCCGGTTATCGCGCGAGATTTCTCTCGGTTCAAGAGGGTGTTAGTCGTTATGTCAACGCACGCCTTACCGCTTCTTAAATACCGTCTCGCGCTCTATGGGCAGCTGGCGCGAATTGATAAGCCTATCGGCACACTGTTGTTGCTATGGCCAACCCTCTGGGCGCTCTGGTTTGCTGCAGGCGGATTTCCGGATATTCCTCGCCTGATTGTATTTGTACTGGGTACCTTTCTGATGCGTTCTGCGGGCTGCGTATTAAACGATATTGCCGATCGAAAATTTGATGGCAAGGTCAAACGTACAAAACAGCGCGTGCTGGCAAGTGGAAAGGTCTTCCTGTGGGAGGCTGTCGTGCTGGCCTTGGTGCTCTTAGGGTGCGCGGCCTTACTCTTACTTTTTCTCAATGATCTTGCCGTGCAGTATGCGTTTACTGCAGTGTTTATTGCGGCCATCTATCCCTACTTCAAGCGATTTTTTGCGATCCCGCAGGCGATTCTCGGTATTGCCTTTGGCTTCGGTGTGCTCATTGCCTTTGCGGACACCCAGGGCCAGGTGCCGCCCGTGGCCTGGATCATGTTTCTCGGAAATTTTTTCTGGGCAATTGCCTATGACACGGTCTACGCGATGGTCGATAGGGATGATGATGTCAAGCTTGGCCTGCGAAGCAGTGCGATCACCTTTGGCCAGTTCGATCTGATTGCAGTGGGCCTATGCTATGCACTCTTTATGTGGTGCATGCTAATTGTGGGCCAGTCACTGCCAGGCCCGGGCGGGAGCCACCTCTTGTATTGGCTTGGCTGGTTTGTAACGGCGGGATTATGCGGACTATTTGTTTTCAAAATTCGTGCGCGTGATCGGGATCAGTGCTTTGCGGTATTTCGTGCAAATAATTACGTAGGCATTCCTTTTCTCATCGCCCTGATGCTACAGCTTGGCTTTTAGTCTAAAGAATCTATTTAAATTCATTGGACAGGTCGTGGCCCCGATCACGGGCCGCCTGCAATGCCTTAGCAACGATTGTCATAAACTGATCCTGCTCAAGGCTCGCCAATGCTGCTGCCGTAGTTCCCCCCTTTGATGTCACCTTCGCGCGTAGGACGGCCGGCGCCTCTCCAGAGGATTCGAGTAGGCTGATTGCACCCTTCATCGTCTCGATGGCGAGTTGCTCTGATTGCGAACTGGTTAGCCCAAGGGCCGTGCCTGCCTCGGTGAGCGCCTCAATAAAACGAAATACATAGGCTGGCCCTGAACCCGACAGGGCTGTTACCGCATCCATTAGGCCTTCTTGGTCAATCCAGACGGTTTTACCAACGGCATTCATGAGTGCCTGTGCCTGCGCTCTTGCTGCGCTCGAGACGCTGGGGTGCGCGAATAGGCCGGTAATTCCTTGGGCGACGAGTGCGGGGGTATTGGGCATAGCGCGCACAATATGGCTGTTGCCGCACCAGCGATGAATTGCATCGATCGAGATGCCTGCCGCAATCGAGAGCAGCATCGAGTGGCTGAGCACCGCACGAAAGGCTGGTGCTGCACTCTGGCAGGCCTCTTGCATTTGCTGTGGCTTAACAGCAAGCACCGACCAGGTCACCGCCTTCGCATTGAGAAGTGTCTCAGGGCATTCCGTGGCACTGACTGTAAATTCGATTCCGTTTGACCGCATCTCGGCATTGAATCGACTCTTGAGTGTCTCTTGCGCCTTAGGCTCTGGCTCAAGAATATGGAGGTGCGCAATCGAGGCCTTGCTGGATAAGAGGCCACCGATCAATGCGGTTGCCATATTGCCGCCGCCCACAAATAGAAGATTCATTGCGCATCCTTTTTCAGAAATTCTCTAACCCGAACCCCGAGGAGATGGAGACTCACGAAGTAGACGAGAGCGGCGATTAACAGAATCACCGCAAGCCAAACGATTCGGAGTATGGGTGAAGTGGCAAGCCCTGACCAGTCAAGTTCAAGGGCGATACCACCAATCACAACTCCCATGAGGGTGGCACTCAATAGGATTCGCAAGACAAAGCCGAACCAGCCCCGGGTTGGTGTGTAGATGCGGCGTTTTTGTAGACCCCGAAGCAGCAGTAAGGCGTTGGCACAGGCGGCAAGGCTCGTCGCCAGGGCAAGCCCTGCGTGGGCGAAGAGAGGTACGAAAATCAGGTTCAGTAATTGGGTCAGGATTAAGGTAAAGAGTGCAATCTTGACTGGGGTCTTAATATTCTGCTGGGCGTAGAACCCAGGTGCGAGTACCTTGATCGCGATTAATCCCACGAGCCCTACTGAATAGCCCACCATCGCCTGCGAGGTCATGATTAGATCTTGGTGATCAAATTTCCCGTAATGAAATAACACAGCGGTTAGTGGTATTGCCAACACGGCAAGGCCGATAGCGGCAGGAATTGCAAGCACGAAAACGAGCCTCATGCCCCAATCAATCAACTGATTGGTGCGTTGTTGATCGTTATTACTATTCGCTTTTGTCAGACTTGGCAGTAACACGGTTCCGAGCGCAACACCGAGAAGTGCAGTTGGAAACTCCATCAGCCGATCCGCAAAGGAGAGCCAAGATACGCTGCCCGACTCAAGCCGGGCTGCAATATGGGTGTTAATGATCAGGCTCACCTGTGCGACGGATACCGCAAGGGTTGCGGGCACCATGAGGGTGAGGACACGGCGGACATTGGGGTCTCGCCAGGCCTCGCGTACTGACCAGGATCCGGTTGTGGCCCTAGCCTCATGGCTTACTTTGAGTTGACGCGCCAAGATTGTTTTGCGCACCGACCAGACCATCAGGCTTAGCTGCGCGAGCCCACCGAGAATCACCGCAATAGCGAGCGCCCAGATCGGCTGAGCGAGATGGGGTGATAGCAACACGGCGCAGCCAATAAAGGAGAGGTTCAGCAGAACTGGGGCAAAGGCAGGGGTCTTAAATTCAGACCAGGTGTTCAGTAGCCCCGAGGCAAGCGCTACGAGAGAGATCATCAGGATGTAGGGAAACATCCAGCGGGTCAGCATCACGGTGAGGTCAAAAGTCGCGGTATCGCCTGAGAAGCCTCCCGACATGAGCCAGACCAGGATTGGTGCCCCAATGATGGCTGCCAGGCATATTGCGGCCAGCGCGGCGGCCATGACGAGCGCAGCGTTTCTGGCGAGCCTCAAGGCAGCGGCCTCTCCCTCTTGGGCCTTGATCTGGCCAAGGACGGGTACAAAGGCCTGGGAGAAGGCCCCCTCGGCGAACAGTCGCCTCAGCAGGTTTGGAAGGCGGAAGGCCACGAAAAAGGCGTCCGTCTGGCTCCCTGCCCCGAAATAAGCGGCAGTGAGGGTTTCGCGGGCGAGCCCTGTAATCCGGGACAGGAGGGTTAGCCCGCTGATCGTGGCGGCGGTCTTGAGCAGATTCATGATCGGCGCTATAGTTTAGGGCTTTTCCCCGAGAACATAAGGAAATCAGTAGCCATGGCTAATTCCGCCTCCGCGCGCAAGAGCGCGCGCCAAGCAGCAGTCCGTCGTTTGCATAACGCGGGTCTGCGTTCGGCCTATCGCACGGCTGTTAAATCTGTTCGCAAGGCCGTTGCCTTGGGCGATGCAAAAGCGGCAAGCGACGCGCTACGCTCTGCGAGCAGTGCGATCGATAAGATTGCCGATAAGAAAATCGTTCACAAAAACAAGGCAGCTCGCCATAAAAGTCGTCTGGCTGCAGCCGTTAAGTCTGTCGCAGCCAGGTAAATCGCTAGCGCTCTCCAAAGAGCGCTGTTCCAACTCGAATCATCGTCTTGGCCTGGGGAATCGATTCGGCAATTGCCGATTCTAGATCGGCCGACATCCCCATCGACAAGGTATCAAAGCTCTCCTGAGCGACCCCCGGCAGTTCGGCCTTAATCGCCAGAAAGAGACTCGCAAGCGTGCGAAAGCGTGCACGTTGTAGTTCGCGATCATCCGTAGGCTCGGGAATTGCCATTAATCCGCGCAGACACAGACTGGGCAGGCCTGCAATACGCTTTGCCAGAGCC
>Ga0255109_1000584_pt1 | contig 10222 bp, 10 predicted proteins | sample Law_Miss_RepB_8h_FD_188471 | JGI IMG/M metagenome (GOLD analysis project Ga0255109, IMG submission 188471) | Freshwater microbial communities from St. Lawrence River, New York, United States - Law_Miss_RepB_8h | ecosystem: Environmental > Aquatic > Freshwater > River | place: USA: New York... | reverse complement strand
GAACTTTGCTCCCGACAACTTTCACATGATGTATGTGTGAGACTGAATCTAAGGTCTCAGCCTTTGCATGGCTAATGGAGGCCATTGAAGAAGTAATTACAAAACCAAAAAGCAATAACTTTGAAGTTACTTTCGATAATCTCTTCATCTGATCCTCAATTTCGATATTTGGTAATGCTTTTAGACTCGGCCCGCAAATGGCATCATTCCAGGCATACTGTAAATATCTGAATATCTAAGTCCTTTTTTTGTTGATCTGGCCTCCCACATCATTCCATTTCCGGCATAAATACTCATGTGGTGAATTGTGCTGATAGTTCCTTTGTATGAGTAAAAAAGAAGATCTCCTGGCTGCATTTCGGCCAATGGAATCTGTTTTGTGTAGGTGTAGTAAAGGCCAGAGTTAAGTCGATCCCAAATCGGCCAACCTAGTCCTGCGTATTTATAGGCTGCATACACTAAGCCAGAACAATCAAAGGTGTTGGGTCCCTCATCGCCCCACACATACGGTTTCTTTGCAAGTACCTGTCGTTTAGCAAACTCAACGGCCTTAAGACGTTGGGTTTCTGATGTTCGAGAACTCTTTGCCCCAGTTGGTCCACCAGTTTTCCAAATTTTTGATTGCCCAGTTACCTTTGTTGCTTCATTTGCACGCGTTTCTTCCAAGATCGCCAGTTGGCGTTTTTGCTCAAGCGTTATACGTACTTTCTTGGCTGATGCAAGATCTCGTTGTAGTTTGTCTTGAACAGCTTGAAGTTTATTTACCTCTTTTTGCTGTTCTGCCTTTGCATCATCAGCCTCTTTTTTTGTCGCTGCCACGCGAGCAGTGACTTCTGCCTGCTTTTGCTTAGCTACTTCAGCAACTGCTTTTGCTCGCTGAGCAATATCTTCAGCAGCCTTAAATCTCTTCAGTGAAGTTTTATTTCCAACGCCCAAATTTTCTAGGGTTGAGAGGTTATCAATTAATTCCTGGGGGCCAGAGGAGCTCAAGATAGATTCTAGGTCTGTTAGGCCGCCGCCAGTCATATAAGCATGAACTGCAAGCTTTCCAATTTCGCGATGAGTAGCAGATACCTCGGCAACTGCTGATAAATATATTTCATTGGCGGAATTCAGTTCTCGTGTGGCAACTAGTAAATCTGCTTTGGCAGCCATATATTTTTGCTGTGCTTGATTTGCAATAATACTCAGTTGCTTCAAATTTCCCTTGGCAGCGGCTAATTTCTTTAATGCTGCATCGGCAATTTTTTTCTTTGCTAATTCAGCTTTTTTCGCAGCCTCAATTTGCGCAAGTGTGGGTTTGTGAGAGGTGGCATGACTTGGAGCCGCTTGGACTGCTATGGCCAAGACAATAATCGTCGAGGCTGCAAGAGCTTTCATTCTAAGCAACCTCATAGCCTTTTAGCCCCCACAAATGGTTTCTTGCCAAACATTTTAGTTAAATTGACTACCTCTACTTTTTTTCCTGCTCTAGGGGCTTGAACCATTTTTCCTCCGCCCATATATATCGAGACATGGCTAATTGGTTTACCAAAGAAGAGTAAATCTCCTGGCTTCAGATTGGAGTATGCGACCTGCTTACCGTATTTAAATTGCGATCCGGAGTGGTGCGGGAGTGAGACCCCAGCTTTCTGAAATGCCCGCAACGTCAGACCTGAGCAGTCCCAGCGAGTTGGACCTGCTGCGGCCCAAACATAAATATCACCTATTTGTTGAAGGGCAAACTTGAGTGCAATTGATCCACGCGTATTGTCACCTTTATAGGAGGCCGCATATCTTTTCGAATCGCTTAGTATCTTATTTTCTCGAGCAGCTTCTTCTCGGAGAAGTCGTTCTCGATCGGCCTTCGCAAGCGATTTAAGAAGCTTCTCTGCTTTAAGCAGCGCTGTCTTTGCCTCCGCCACCTGTTGATTGAGTCGTTTTTGTTCCGCAAGTAGTAGCGCAGTCCGATCGCCCAAAACCAACTGAGTGGCTTGCACTCTTTGTTTAGTAGCTGCATATTCTCGTAATTGTTTTGAATATCCCTTACTGACACCGTCTAATACCGATGCATCCGAAAGATACTGCGTTGGATCGGAGGAAAAAAGTAATTCAAAGGATTTACCAAACCCACTTCCTTGATATTCAGATATCGCAATTCTTGCTAGAACTTTACTTACTACGCTCAGTTCTTTTTGAATTATCTCCTCCCGCTGCTGCAGCGTTCCGGTCTCCTTTTGAAGAGCCTTAATTTTTAAGGTTGCTTCATTAGCTGCTTCATATTTTTCGGCGGCCAAAGTCCGCAGTCGGTCGATATCGCGCTGCACAGATGCCACCGATGGCGCAGCCTGTGCCTGAATCGACTGGGCCATGAAAACTGCAATGAGCAGCGAGGCAAGGACTCTCTTCATTTATTGACCTTGGACCCTATTAACTCTTAGCCAATAATTTCTTCATAAGTGTGATTTCAGCTGATTGCCCAGTCTGGATATCGACAGCAATCTTTTTGGCCTCACTATTTTTTGTGCGATCAAGCATAGAGACCATCTCTAACGCACCTTCATGATGAGCAATCATGGCTTTAAGAAAAGCAGTATCAAATTTGTTACCTTTCAATTTCTTAAGAGCAATCAAGTCACTTTTTGAGAGCATGCCACCCATTCCCATGTCGTGTCCCATCGTCATTGATGACTTGGTTGCCGTCAGCCAGTACTTCAACTGACTTATCTCTTTTCCTTGCGCTGCAATGATTTCCTTAGCCAACTTCTTTACTTCTGGGCTGGCACCATTATTTAGCGCCATTTTGGACATATCTATGGCCTGCTGATGATGCGGAATCATGCCTTGGGCAAACATAATCTCATTCATGCCTAAGTTCTTTAGGCTTTTGGCGTGACTACTAGCTGATGCAGGTTGAACAAAGAATGAAAGCGAAATGACGGAAAGCAGTAATACAATTTTGGAATCCTTTTCTCGATTTGATAAAACAGATCTATAAATCGAAGAAGGATTAGATACGAATAACTCCCAATTGCGGGCGAGAGAGAGATAGTTGGAAAACTTGGGGTCGGTGGACTTTTACCCAATCTCGACTCAAATCAATGAAATTACTCAATCGAGACCTTGGCGCTCTTAAACCTAAAAACTTTCTTCCAAGTAAAAGCACGACGATGAAAAGCGCCGCACATCCGGTATCAATTAATCGCTCAGTCTTTGAATTATCGTTTAAAGATTTTGTTACACCCGTTGGGGCAGAACCATGATCCGAATGATTGTGCTGCATCGAAACTTGATTGCTGATGATGGAGTGACATTGATGTGCAATCACAATCCCAGTTGAAAATACAGCCAAGAAAATGGCAAAAAGCGCCGCAATTCGCTTATTACTTTTGGCCACCATGCTCATGGAAAAACTTTACCAGTTGAGCCTTTTTAGGCGAATATCTGAGAAAGAGTCGAGACTAGATTGTGATTGAAGATACACATTTACGCTCAGTTGATACCCATCAAACTGCCCATATCTGCCCATGGTTTCCCATAAAAACTTCTAAATCTGCGACAGGTTATGTAACAACTTGTACAAACATTTTTAGGCAAAGTAAGGGCAAATTAACTTTACAAACTATAAAAATAAAGAAGAGTCGCCCTATAAGCCCTTATGCCAGCATGCGCTGCTCATGTTGAATTTCCAGTTGTCCGACTACGTAAGCGTCTAGACGTTCGCTAACTTCATGGAGATCTCTCGGGAAGAGGTGTCCGTAAGTATCCATAGTTTCAAGAATGGATTCATGACCAAGCCATTCCTGTATCTGTTTAGCGTTATTACCTAACTTGATAAGAACAGAAGCGCATGTGTGACGCAATTGATGCATCCCCTCCCCTTTATCAAACCCTAATGGGCGAGCTATCAAACGAAACATTGCTGATGCATCTTTATAGCGCCAGACATTTCCGGATCTGTTTTGCAGAATCAAACCATGGGGGCCAAGTCCATGTTGATCTCTGTGTTCCAGTAACAATCTCTGCAAGTATGGAGAAAAAGGGATTTTCCGATACGACTTAGAGGTTTTCAAGTGATCTGCAAATATCTTTTTACTATCTCTGCTTAGCTGTCGATCGACTGTTATTTCTTGGTTCTCAAAATCTAGTCGATCCCAAGTTAAACCTAGGACCTCAGATGGACGCATTCCTGTAAAGAAGCCGATCCAAACAACAATTTGCCATCGTGGCGCAAAACCATCTGCAAGATTTTTAATCGTCGCCATGTCTAAGGGGGCAATTCTTTTGTCTGTCTTTGGCTTTCTGCGCTTAATCTTTGACATTGGATTCTTATGGATCACTTCATTATCTAAAGCAACCCGAAGTATTGAACCTAGTTGGTTAGTGAGTTTCTCGATGTAGCTGGGTTTTAACTGATACCCAGTAGTCGCCACTGTATTTTTTAGGCGAACTCTCCACCTTTGAATTTCAGATGGAGTAATGGTGCCGATTGCTCTATCTCCAAACTCAGGGTCAATGTGACTGTTGTAGATGTTTTCGTAGTCAATTTTCGTCTGGTCCTCTACATCCAATGATGGGCCCCAGATTTCTTGCACAAACTCCCGAAGAGTCATGTTCACTTCTGACGGACGAGTGTTCTTGCCTCTACGTTCCATTGCCTCTTGTTCTTCGGCGAATTGCTCGGCTTCGCGCTTGTTGGAAAAGCCACCTTTTTCAGCTTGTTGCCCCTGTCGGGTACGCCAACGTGCTGAGTAATACTTCCCGCGCTTACGTGCGTATGCCATTACTTTGCTCCTCCGCGACTACGAGAGAGCCAGTTCGTTAATGTGATGTCACCATTTAATTCTTTGAACGACTTCTCCCCCATTTTTGTGAGAGTGCCACCAGATTTTCCTTTACCACTTGCGGTCAGCCACCCTTGTGATCTGGCAACTCGCAATGCTGCATAGATAGTTTTACTTTCGACATCTAGATCTATGCATATTTGTTTCACAATGTTGCTGCTACCAGATTTAGAAAGCTCTGAGTAAATCATTGCGATGGCAATAGAGTCTGCTTTGGTTGAATCTATCTCCAGCCTATTTCGTATTGCTTTCTCAAATGGTGAGCCAGATTTACCTTCCTTAAAAATAATTGTAGAAACAGAGTCCACTGCGGACAAACGTAAAGGCTTTCGGAATTCCTCTTCAATCTTAATACGGCAAGCGCGCATACACTTAAGGTGTTCTGCTTCGATCTTGGAGTAAGGCAATTCCCGAAATAAAGCAGCCCGGAATCCTTGAGAGGGTACATCTTTCCTAAGTGATGCAACCTTTAACCTTGCCATCTTCTCGTCACTACTAACGGGCAAGAATTTGTCACCGTGTGCTTCAACTTCCATGCCCGCGATCTTGAACTGCATCCGAACATCCACTCGACCCTTAGACTGGTCTACAAAGTCATTAAGTAACCCAGATCCAATTGCGTGCACCCACACTCGGTAGTTACCAAGCTCTGGAACCACGACGTCGTGCCAGCTAATCGCATGCGATGAGTCATGGGTTTTTGCTTCCCAAAAAATCCCGCTATCCATGAATGCTCCTATCAACTTTTGACAGAATCCTAACAGACCTCCTATAGTCTGTCTAATAGGTTTTTACCTGAAACCTAACACTACTGGAGGTATAAATGATCGAATTGAACAGTAAGACCCGGCTCACTATGCGCGAGGCGGCCGCATATCTAGGCCATTGCTACTCCTGGATTCACGCTAATCACCGCGTCCTTGGCCTCAAGGGTTACCAGATTGGCGGTCGCTGGTACTTCGATCGGGCGGATCTGGACGCATGGATCCGGAATGCAAAAGCTGGTTCTCAAACTAAGGGATACCTACCACTTCGTGAAACCAAGAAGGGCCGGGTACGTTTGTAATGTTTGAAGATGATATTGATCTAGAAGGATTTTATGGAATGCCATCGGCACGTGCATTGGGTGTTCTATTTCAAATCCTGATCTCTAACAGAAAGGTTACTACTACCCATGACTTGCTAGATTACTTTTCAGACGGCATACATGAATTAAGGCAGGCAATAGAGGAACTGCAGTCACTAGGTCTTCTTGAGGTTACAGGCGTGCAACAGGATGGTGTCGACACTTCAAAACTGGAAATCACCTTACCGGGCCATGCCTATCTTTCGGGGTTTGCATGGGAGTTGATTGAAAACTACCAAAACTACTTTAGCGAGTGACAACTTATGAATCATGATAAAATTACTTCATCAGTTAATCAGTACGGTAGATACACCAAACCGATAGATGATTTTGATAAATATCAGAAGAGGTCCATAGGCTCTAATAGGGGTCTTTATCTACCTATTTATAAGAGTATTAGTGAGTCCGATGGTGCTCCTGCCTCCAGCGAATCGCAAGATTCAAAGGATGCGGAGCGGGGCTATCTATCTACTGGTACATGCGGGGTAGATAAGACCCGTATAGCGGTAGGAATACAGTCAGATAGCGTTCATATCCAGTCATTTCTTGGAAACTTACTCCCAGCCATTCGCGGAGGAACGCCTAACGATGGAGTCGTAAAAATTGAGGGCTTTCTTTCTGTATACATAAAGTGGGACTTCTTAAATCAAAGACTGTATCTAGAATTTAATCCGTCAGATCTCTGTCGAGAAGATGGAACAGAACTGCTGCCGCTAGAACTTCTTTCCATGGCTACAGAGATGGTAATTCGCAGAGTCTTTTTGATAGGCGACCCGGATGCGCTTCCCGTGGGCGCTTCACCTGGAACCAAGAAGGGTGAGCACTTCATACTTCCTGACGACTGGGCAAAAGATATCGAAGTCTTTCGCCTTGACCTGGCAAGAGATTTCCACATTACAGATCCGCGGTTTTCCCTGCGACAGCTTGAACACCTTTGGCCCAGTAGATCAAGGTATAAAGCTGCTACCCACTTTCTCAACGGTGGGAAGTTAAACACACTGAGCTACCCAGTTGCCGACCGAACAACCAAGATAAAGCTTTATGACAAGCACGTAGAGAGAAAAAATAAGCCAATCAAAGGTGCGCCTCCAATCCCTCCAGGAACCTTTAGATTTGAAATATCCATTCCTCGCTACCAGTTAAAGATCGTGCACCTAAACACTTTGCATGTACTAACGCGACCACGACTAGAGAAGCTCCTAAAGGAAAAGTGGGAAGTCTCTAACTATTGGAACAACCTCATATGGGAGGGCGAGGCTATGGATCTGGCTCATGATTCCAAATTGCCAGCTTCAAGAGTTAATGAAGTCCTTGGTTATGTGCAGTGCCAAAGCCAGGGCATCTTCATGCGATACAGCAGAAATGACCAGCGAGCGCTAAATGCTGATGCAAAGAAGCTTGGGTTATCGGTAGGTAAGCCCATTACTAAACAGGGTAAGCCCTATGGCCATCTGCACTTTATGTCGGGAAACCTCGCTGCCCCATTACCTGAGACGTTTAGCATTACAAAAGGCGGATTGTTCAGCATCATTGGTAGTAAACCCTTACCAAAACTTATCTAGGAGATTATGAGCACTTACCTTTCCCCCGCCCAAGTAGCGCAGATTATGGGCGTTAGCCGCGACACTGTTTACTCCATGATCCATAGAAACCAATTGGATTCATACCTCTTTGGCAGAAGTAGGCGCATCACCCAAGAGCAGATAGATGATTGCTTAAATCGCAGATACCAACGCCCTATAGATGCAACTAAACCAATGCGTCTGTGAACATATGCGATATGAGTAAGTAATTATCATGATAGGAATGCGGAAAATGACCTTGCAAGTTACCCATTACATAGACGGGCTGCATAACCATTCATGCTTGTGCCTGTTAATTGGTTACTAAGGTGCACGTCTATTGGAATAGTCCTTGGAAACCAAGTGGTGCGCTCGCCGGCTTATTAATATATAAGAACAGTAGCTTTGAAAATCATCGAGACGAGGGGGTGGGGGTTAAGTCAGTCCGGTTTATAGATGGCACCCAGGGCTTTTACCCAGGTAACGTCAGATTTCCCTCCGCAGTAGCCCAATCTCATACCAAATATTCCTATTTCATTGAACGTGTCAGAGGCATGCGCAACACTTCAGTCATGGCGAGCGACAAGGATTCTGGAGATTCAAAAAAGCGTGGCTCAATTAGTCTTGCCCAAAAGCATCCTGAACTAGCCCGGGAAGCTTTCGGGTGGGACCCAGAGCTTGTTCCTTTCGGCAGCAAAAAGAAACTCAAGTGGAAATGTCCGAAGAATCATGTATTCGAAGCAACAGTTTCAAATAGAGCTCATGCAGGAACTAAATGCCCCTTTTGTGCAAATGTTTTAGTGCTAGCTGGATTTAATGATCTTGCTACTACTAATCCAGATTTAGCAAAACAAGCACATGGTTGGGATCCAAAAACAGTCATTGCCGGAAGTAAAAAGAAATTGCCCTGGAGGTGTGATCAAGGACATGTTTGGGAAGCGTCCTTGGACGGAAGGTCTGGCCAAAATAGGGGTTGCCCGTATTGTTCAAATTCTAAAGTGCTAGCTGGCTTTAATGATCTTGCTACTACTAATCCAGATTTAGCAAAACAAGCACATGGTTGGGACCCCACAACTGTTATCGCAGGTTCTGCACGAAAAATGATTTGGATATGTCACTTCCAACATACTTGGACTGCAGCGTTATATACCCGAACAGGAAAGCAGAACCAGGGGTGTCCATACTGTTCAGGCAAAAGAATTCTTTCGGGATTTAATGATCTTAAGACGACCCATCCCCACATCGCTAAAGAAGCTGTTGGGTGGGATGCGACCAAATTTAGTAAAGGAAGCGGCGGCGCAAAAAAATGGTGTTGCCAATTTAATCATCAATGGGAGGCAACGATTGGATCCAGAGTTCGAGGTCGCGGCTGCCCAATTTGTTCAGGGGCAAAAGTGCAAAAGGGATTTAATGATCTCGCCACCACGCACCCGAACTTAAGCAGGGAGGCGTATGGTTGGGATCCCACAACCATTTCTAGAGGTTCTCCGAGTAAGAGAGAATGGAAGTGCAACCAAGGTCACTTATGGGAGGCTTCTGTTGGTGCAAGAGCAGGGTTGAATAGTGGATGCCCATATTGTTCTGGATTACGAATTATTGTTGGTGAAACCGACTTAGCTTCAACACATCCGCACTTGGCTAAGGAAGCCAACGGATGGGACCCTCGAACTGTTTCTAGAGGCTCGATAAAGTCTCTGTCTTGGCTTTGCAAGCAAGGACATGTTTTTCAGTCAGCTCCGAATAGCCGAACTTCAGATAATCAAAACTGTCCCGTTTGTTCAGGTCACAAAGTTCTAGCTGGCTTTAACGATTTACTAACCGTTGAGCCTGAAGTTGCTTCTCAAGCATTTGGTTGGGACCCGTCGACAGTGACCAAGGGGCACGGTGGCCGTAAGGAGTGGCGGTGCGAACTTGGACATGTCTACTCAGCTCCCGTCTCACAGAGAACCAACAACCGGACCGGATGCCCAATCTGTGCAGGCCGGACTGTTTTAGTTGGATTCAACGATATCGCCACACTTTTTCCGGAAATTGCTCGCGAGGCAGACGGTTGGGAAGCAAGTTCCTTTGTGGCTGGAAGCAATAAAAAACTTCGCTGGAAATGTGAAGAGGGGCATCACTGGATGGCAATAGTAAATGATCGCACTTACGGCTCAAGAGGTTGCCCAACATGCGCCAAAGCTGGATTTGATCCTAACAAAGATGGCTGGCTCTATTTTCTATCTCATCCGGAGTGGGATCTTTTCCAAATTGGCATTACTAATAATCCTAACAAACGAGTTGGTACTCACTTAAAGTCAGGATGGGAAGTACTCGAGATTCGTGGTCCAATGGACGGACACCTAACGCAGCAGTGGGAAACGGCAATATTAAGAATGCTTAGGTTGAAAGGGGCTGACCTATCCAACAGTTCTACCGCAGGAAAGTTCGATGGCTACTCTGAGGCTTGGACTAAGTCGACTTTCAAAGTTGCGTCGATTATGGAGTTGATGCGACTTACTGAAGAGTTTGAGGTCGAGTAAGGAAAGTTCTTGCCCTTATTCTTGCCCCCACTGCCCCCAATTACTCCCCAAAAAGTTCTATTTTCTTAATACGTTTTGGGAAAAATTAACAAATCCATCACGCTCAATTTAAACTTCTTTGAGCATGTTGGCTATGTAAATAAAGAAGAGTCGCCCTATAAGCCGGATCCTGTGGTTCTTGCGAACCGA
>Ga0255109_1000580_pt1 | contig 10280 bp, 7 predicted proteins | sample Law_Miss_RepB_8h_FD_188471 | JGI IMG/M metagenome (GOLD analysis project Ga0255109, IMG submission 188471) | Freshwater microbial communities from St. Lawrence River, New York, United States - Law_Miss_RepB_8h | ecosystem: Environmental > Aquatic > Freshwater > River | place: USA: New York... | reverse complement strand
CGCACTCTTCCACGATATTGCGAAAGGCCGTGGTGGCGATCACTCGACGCTCGGCAAAACAGAGGTTAGACGGTTTGCACAGCAGTACGGAATTGATCAAGAAAACCGTCGATTGCTTGAGTTCCTCGTTGAGCATCACCTCACGATGTCCCAGATTGCCCAGAAGCAGGATCTTGCAGACCCCGACACAATTCAACAATTCGCCAATCTTGTGCAGACCCCAAAACGACTCACAGCACTCTACCTACTGACGGTTGCCGACGTCCGCGGTACAAGCCCCAAAGTCTGGAATAACTGGAAGGCACGCCTCTTGGAGGAGCTCTATCACCGGACCTTAAATCGCCTGGCTGATAATCCTTCAAATACCCGACAGAAGCAGGAAATGCCGCAGGATGCCTTTCATGTCAAGACACAAGAGGCCGAGCGATTACTCCAACTCCATGGTCGTGAACCAGATTCTGCGAAAGATTTCTGGAGGGGCCTTGAGCTCCAATACTTTCTTCGACATGAACCGAGCGAAATCGCCTGGCATGCCCGGCTTCTCGCAAAACGCGCCGCAGAAAACAACCCGATTGTGATTTCTCGAATCGCCCCCGATGGGGCCGGCATCCAGGTGGTGGTCTATCAGCCCGATGAGCCCGATCTGTTTGCAAGAATATGCGCCTACTTTGATGGCCAACACCTCAATGTGCTTGATGCCAAGATTCACACGACGAGCACCGGCTACGCGATGGATACCTTCATCGTTGATCAACGCGAATTCTCCGAGCACCAGCGGGAGATGGTGAGCCTAATTGAGGCCGGCCTCGGCGAGACCTTAACCAATAAGAATCGCCTTCCCGCGCCAACCAAAGGCCGAATGTCACGCCAATCCCGTTATTTCCCAATTCCGCCGACGATTGATCTTCAGCCCGATTCAAGGGGGCAGTATCACGTATTAAATGTAACGGCTGCGGACCGCACCGGTCTGTTATATGCAATCGCCAAGACGCTCGCAGAGCATCAGATTCGTTTGCAGACCGCACGCGTTATGACCCTGGGTGAACGCGCGGAAGATGTGTTTCTAATTCAAGGAGAGGCTCTCGCCGACAATAAGCAACAGATCTTGCTTGAGGCCGATCTCCTAAGGGCGATCGTTGCCTAACCACGCTGAAAACGCACTACCGATTTCTGGATGTCGCTTAGCCAGGGTAACCGAGGCCTGCATGTAGCCGAGTTTCGCACCGCAATCGAATCGCCTGCCCTCAAAACGGTAGGCCAGAACCTCTTGCTCGTGGATCAGCCGGGCAATGCCATCGGTGAGTTGAATCTCGCCGCCCGCGCCAGGGGCCTGCTGCTCCAAGAGATCAAAGATCCTTGGCGTCAGAAGATAGCGGCCAACGACGGCAACATTGGAAGGCGCGTGATCGGGTGCAGGCTTTTCAACGATCGCAGTGATCTGGGCAGTGCGAGAATCTCTAGGTGTTGAGGCAACGATGCCGTATTTGGAGGTGTCCGCTCTGGGAACCTCTTCGACTGCGATCACACTGGCCTGCGTTTTACGATAGACCTCCACCATCTGGCGCATGATGGGGTTTCCATCTGGCCCTGCATCCATCAGATCGTCAGCTAACAACACCGCAAAGGGCTCCTCGCCCACAACGGGCCGCGCACAGAGTACCGCATGGCCAAGCCCCAACGCCTCAGCCTGCCGAATATAGATGCAATTGATGCTTGCCGGTGCAACGCGCCGCACGACCTCAAGCAATGCGGTCTTATTTTTCGCTTCAAGTTCGGCCTCGAGCTCATAGGCCTTATCAAAATGATCTTCGATCGCACGCTTAGAGCGGCCGGTGATGAAGATCATATCGGTGATGCCTGCACTTGCAGCCTCCTCAACCGCATATTGAATCAACGGCTTATCCACAACCGGCAGCATCTCTTTGGGGCTTGCCTTTGTGGCAGGCAGAAAGCGTGTTCCAAGGCCTGCGACCGGAAATACAGCTTTGCGAACTGGGGGGGCAGAGTTTGTCATGGCTGGGAGTGTACTGAATGTGCGGGCTTCATGAGTGCTCAGGAACGATAACGCGCGATCAGCGCCATAAACTCGGGCTCATTCATGATGCGAATGCCGAGTTCTTGCGCCTTTTGCAGCTTACTGCCAGCGGCCTCGCCAGCAATCAGCAGGCCGGTCTTCGCGGAGACCGATCCACTTGCCCTGCCCCCAAGCGCCACGACCCAATCGGAGGCCTCATCTCGCGATAGAGCACCAAGTGACCCGGTCAACACCACCGAAAGCCCGGCCAGCGGCAGTGCCTGCGCCGAAGACACCCCAGCCTGCGCGGCCGGTGCGACTGCCGGACGATCATCAAGACGCGTTATTCGAATCTGGCGCAACAAAGACTCGATGATCTGCGCGTGATCCCGTTGCATAAAAAACTCTCGAATCGACTGGGCCACCACTGGCCCAACATCAGGAGCCTGCATCAAGGTCTCGGCGCTTGCCGAACGAATCGACTCGATGGACTGAAAGTGTTGGGCAAGATCGCGAGCCGTGCGCTCACCAACATGACGAATACCGAGAGCAAACAAGAGACGCGATAGGCTTGCATCACGGGAACGATTAATCTGGTCAACCAGATTCTGCGCAGATTTTTCTGCAAGCCGATCGAGACCCGAGAGTTGCGATACCGTTAAACCATAGAGATCCGCGACGGTCATGACTAGTCCCTGATCAACCAATTGATCAACGATCTTCTCGCCCAGCCCCTCAATATCCATTGCCCGCCGTTGCGCAAAATGCAGAAATGCTTGTTTACGCTGGGCTGAGCAGGTCAATCCTGCAGGGCATCGACTCACCGCCTCCCCAACCTCGCGTACCGCCGGCGTGCCACAGACCGGGCAATCTGCGGGCATCAAAAAGCGGCTTGCGGTGGATGGCCTTAAGGACAGAATGGGCCCAAGAACCTCAGGAATTACATCACCAGCCCGCCTGACCCAGACCGTATCGCCAATCATTAAATCCTTGCGCACAACCTCATCATCATTGTGAAGTGTTGCGTTGGTGATGGTGACGCCGCCAACAAACACGGGGGCAAGCCGGGCGACCGGAGTTAATGCGCCGGTGCGTCCGACCTGAATGTCAATGCCCAGCAGCGTCGTACTCGCCTCCTCTGCAGGGAACTTATGGGCGATGGCGAATCGCGGCGCACGCGATACAAACCCTACTTGATTCTGTAACTCAATTGAATCGAGCTTGTACACAACCCCATCAATCTCAAATGCAAGCTGATGGCGCCTTTGAAGAACTGACTCGTAAAACCCGAGCAGGCCTTCAAGATCAAGCCCACTACGACGCTCTTTACTCACCGGCAATCCCCAGGCATCTAGCTGGTCAAGCCACTGCGAATGGGTCTTCATCCGCTTGCGAAAATCAGGACTAACATCCCCTAAGCCGTAGGCAAAAAACGTTAAGGGGCGCTTTGCGGTAATCGTCGGGTCTAGCTGCCGAAGGCTTCCTGCCGCGGCATTTCGTGGGTTAACAAAGACCTTCTCTCCAAGGTTCGCCTGGCGTTGGTTTAACGCGGAAAAATCGGCCTTCGTCATCAATACCTCGCCACGGACCTCCAACACGTCGGGTGTGGGCTGGGACTGCTGAACGACAAGTCGTTGGGGAATATTACCGATGGTCAGGATGTTGGGCGTAACATCCTCCCCGACCGAACCATCCCCCCGAGTGGCCGCATGCACGAGCCTGCCCTGCTCGTAACGCAGGCTAACAGCGATACCGTCAAACTTCAGCTCTGCATTAAACCTTAGTGCAGAGTCTTGCTCGGCGAGCTTTAAGCCCTGGAGAAGCCGCGAAACAAACTGAGCGACATCGTTTGCCTCGAACGCATTATTGAGTGACAACATCGGTACGCGGTGCACAACCTCGCGAAACTCGCGCTTAGGCGAAAAACCTACCTGATCTACGGGCGATAGGCCGGGTGCAAGGTCTGGATGCTCGGACTCAAGCCGCTGCAGCTCTCACCAAGACATCGTATTGCGCATCCGTAATGACTGGAGCATCTTCTTGGTGATAGGCACGCTGATGAAGCGTAATCTCTGCCCGAAGCTTTTCAATACGGCTCTTGACTGCGAGTCCGGCTGACTGGCTCATAGAAACAATCGCTGAGCAACCGTTGACCCTGGGATTATTCCAAGCGCCTCCATCTGCTCAAGTCGAGAGTGAATCTGTGTCGTGATCAACTCAAGATCTCGCGGACCTAGAGCGCGACCGGCCTCATCCGTGATCTCGCCTTGTAAGGCACCCGCAAGCACTTCAGCAGTCTCATGCATCTGCCTAAACGCGACCGCTGGATCACTTGTGCGCGGAACATCCAATAATAAGATTAGGTTATCGCCGCCATCTCCTGGGAATACCGCAAAGCGTTGTTCGTTCAGAGGGCCCATTGCAAATCGCGACTCCCCGCGCATCTCTAAGCCAGCCGCCTGCGCTGCGCTTTGGATTCGGTCCGCGGACAACATCCCACGAACCTTTACGCAGAGACTAAGCTGAGCATCAACGGCCGCACACTGCAGATCAAGCGCGCGTGCCCGAAGGAGGACATCGGACATCGCAGGAATCTCAGCCTGACCGCCAAGCTCTCCTGCTAATTTTGTTAGATGAGACTGCCACTCCGAGTATTCCATCGCATGCAAGGGGCCGCTGCGAGTCGCCAATAAAATGCCGACCTGCAATCCGACAATCTCCTCGGTGAGCGGCCCTGGACTGGGCGTCGTCTGCTCCGTCGCACGCCAACCAAAGGCCAAGGGCTTAGAGCCAACATGGCGCCAACCACGAAGTGATTGCCTCACTCGGGCTGCGGCAATCGGAGACTGCCAACGTAATTCTGAGATCGCATCGCAACGCTCGGTTGGCAGAACATTAGACTCGTCATCACTACCCTCCAGGGTAGGACGAAACTCTAGTCCGTCAAGACCAAAAGCATCGGAACCATGGTCATCGTGGCTGAGACCCTCCGGGTCTATCCGGGGCGTCTCTGACCGCTTGGGCATCAGGCCCTTCGTCTGACGCCGTTCACGGATATTGAAGACGACCACCCACAGCACCGCGATCGCGGCCAGTGCCGAGATCGCAAGCTGTAAATCGGTCATGCGGCCTCTTGGACAATCGCGTTTGCTGCATCGAGATCGACAGCGACTATCCGCGATACCCCTTGCTCTTGCATCGTGACCCCCATCAAATGCTGGGCCATCTCCATTGCAATTTTGTTGTGCGTAATAAATACAAACTGGGTTGATTGCGCCATATGCCGAACCAGATTACAGAATCGCTCAGTGTTCGGATCATCGAGCGGTGCATCCACCTCGTCGAGCAGACAAAACGGCGCGGGGTTAAGCTGAAACAACGCGAAGACCAGCGCGGTAGCCGTCAACGCCTTCTCGCCGCCAGAGAGCAGATGGATTGAGGTATTACGCTTTCCGGGCGGCTGGGCCATGACCTGAACGCCACAATCAAGAATCTCCTCGCCAGTCATCAAGAGTTTGGCCTCACCACCACCAAACAGCCGGGGAAAGAGCTGCCCAAAATTCTGGTTGACACTATCAAAGGTGTCCTGAAGTAAGGACCGAGTTTCACGATCAATCTTGCGAATCGCATCCTCAAGAGTCTCCACTGCTGAGAGTAAATCGGCTGCCTGAGAGTCGAGGAATTGTTTGCGCTCACGAGATTGCTCAACCTCAGAGAGCGCTGCAAGATTAACCGGCCCCATCGCCTCAATCTCTTTGGATAATCGTTGCACCTCGCTGTGCAATCCGGAGGGCTTTGGCCACTTGGAATCAGGAAATTGACCGGCAATTTCCTCGCCAATCGCTGCCCCGCTTAGCCCGTGATCAGCCATCTGCTCATCAATCTGCTCGATACCCACCCGTGCACCCGAGGCATCAGCATCCACCTGGGCGATAAGGGCCCTCAAGGGCTCTAAGGCGCGCTCTATGGTCATGCGATTCTCTTCAAGCTCGCGCACTTTTTGGCCAAGCTGATCGGCACGCTCACGAATCTCCGCAACCGACGCCTCACAGGCGACACGCTGCGCAAGCAACGGTTGTAAATCGCTCGAATCAAGCGCCTGTTGAACCTCGGCAAGTTCTTTCTCAGCGGCGGCAAGCCGGTGTTTCGCCTCATGAAGACGCTGCGCCGACTCTCGCATTCTTTCCTCAAAGACGCGCGCCTGCTCCTGAGCAAGACGCTGGGCCATCTGGGCTTCTTGGAGGTCGCGATCAGCCGTTTGAAACTCTTCTCTGGCCTGCTGAACTTCTCTAGCCTGACTCTCCTGCATCTCTTTTTGGCGCTCGGCCTCTTGGGTCTGACCCGAAAGCCGCTGGTCTGCGTCCTCTGTGGCACGCGCCACCTGCGCATTCTGTGTCTGCAGGTCAATCAACTCTTGGCGAAGACTTGCGAGTGACGCCTCTAAGGCCGTGTCCTGGGTATTTAGGCGTTGAATCTTTTCGTCGAGTCGGAGTTCGGCAAGCTCCAATTCATGGGCCCTGGCTTGAGAATTCTGCGCCCTCTCGCGCAGACTGCTCAGCGCCTGCCTGCGTTCTGCAAAAACGGTCTCAGCGCGCTGAAGCGATAGCGCGGTTTCATCAACCACGAGTTGATGGGCTCGCAGACCAATCTCAAGCTGCTCAATTTTATCGCGACGGGCGAGCATACCTGCCTGCTGATCCTCGGCGGCGTAGAAGCGAACCATACCCGGGCTCGCCATATGGCCCTCTTTTGTAATCCAGCAATCGGTCGAGCTAGTCGCTTTCCCGATCGCATCTTGCAGATGCTCCGCGCAACGATAGTCGGATAGCCACTCTTTCACCACCCGAGCGATTGGGCTGTCGCCCTGAATCTGCTGGGCAAGACTATCAGCGCCAATGCGCTTACCGGTCGCCGCTTCTGCAGAAAACAACGTGAGCCTTGCGGGAGGAGCATCGGCGGCAAAGCTTGCGGCCTGACCGAGAGAACCGATCTCGACCGCACCAATCCGATCAGCAAGCGCTGCCTCCACCGCTGTCTGCCAGCCCTCTTTTACCTTGACGCTCTCCCATAAACGCGGACGCGACTCCATTCCTTGGCGCGACAACCATGGCCTGAGCTCGTCTTTTGAATCGATCTGAGCCTGAATGGTCTTCAACGCTTCAGCAAGCGCATTTAAGTGGGCAAGCGCCTCTCTTGCCTTTTGCAAGTCGGCCGAGATCTCCTCTCGCTCGCGACCCGCACTATCAATCGCAGACTCTGCACTCGTTAACTGCTCTCTGGCGGCATCAGCCGCACCTATCGCCTCTCTGCGTTGATTGGCAATCAGAGACTTTGCTGAAGGGTCGACCTGCTCAATCGAGATTCGCTCACGATCCTGCTCAGCGATTTTTTCCTCGATTCGCCGAATTCGCAGAGATAGATCGGCCTGCCGCTCTGATAAGGCTCGCCGTTCGGAGTGCGCGGCTGCAACGTCGGCCTGAGCGGACGCCAGGGATTCGTTATGCGACATCAAAGTCTGCTCAAGCGGCGCAATCGCAGCCTTCAGACGCTCAAGCGTCTGACGCTTCTCAGCGAGTTCTAGTTCTGCAAGGGTTGCCACTTCTTGATCAGAAATTCGTCGGGATTCACCCTCAGTCTGAATCAGTGCCTCTGACTCGATCACTGTCGATGACTGCTCTTTACTAAGGACTGCACGATCACGGTTATCACGCAGCCTGCGCTGCTCACTCTCGATTCTTGCAATTTCTGTATTGGTATCAAAGAGCGCCTGTTGCGCGTCGTGGACTGCATCAGTTGCCTCATGATAGGCACTTCGGGTTTCTTCAGTCGAACGTTCAACTCCACGCAGGCTGGCGTTTTGCGACTCAATCTGAAGCTCAGTCTCTTTTCGCTTAGCACTTAACTTCTCGAGACTCTGGACATACTCCTCACGGCGTGTCCACCAGAGCCAGCGCTGCTTTTCATCCCGGCGCGCTGTGAGCTCGCTGTAGCGCTGTGCGACTTCGGCCTGCTGCTCAAGTTTTGCAATCTGGCCCTCTAGCTCGAGACGAATATCCTCGATCCGAGCGAGGTTCTCCCGGGTGTCCGATAGCCGCCCTTCAGTCTCGCGACGGCGTTCGCGATACTTCGATACGCCTGCAGCCTCTTCGAGAAAAACCCGCAATTCTTCAGGACGCGATTCAATTACGCGCGAGATCATTCCCTGACCAATGATGGCGTAGGCACGAGGCCCAAGTCCCGTGCCCATGAAGACGTCGTAGACATCTTTGCGGCGGACCGCCTGATTGTTGATCCAGTAAGTGGACTGCCCATCACGGGACAGAATCCGTTTAACTGAAATTTCGGAGTACTGCCCCCAGGGCCCGGTCACCCGCCCATCTGCATTTTCAAAGACCAGCTCGACGCTTGCTCGGCCCGAGGGCTTTCGGGTTCCGGAGCCACTGAAGATGACATCTTGCATCGATTCCCCGCGCAGCTCAGAGGCTTTCGACTCCCCCAAGACCCAACGAACCGCATCGATGACATTGGATTTTCCGCAACCATTTGGGCCAACGATCCCCACCAACTCGCCGGGAAAATGAAGGGTTGTCGGATCGACAAAGGACTTAAAGCCAGAGAGTTTTAAATAGGACAGTCGCACAGGAAAAGGCCTTGTTCAGGTCGTCATTCGGTCAATAACAGGTGAATCACAGGAAAACTGAGGACCTAAGAGGCTAGCTTAGGACACGGGCTATAATATCACCCAGGAAAAGAGCGGATTTTCAGGCAAAAAACTAGCTAAAAACCTCGAACTTCGTTTAATTAACATCTATCGCCCTTCTTTATCGTCGAGTCTAAGAACCCCCGAAAATGACAACCAAGCCCAGAAAGACACTTGATACTTTCCCCAATCCTGAACCGGCCAGGGATTATCTTGTGCACATCGAGATTCCAGAATTTACCTGCCTATGCCCCCTCACCGGCCAGCCCGACTTCGCCCACCTAAGCCTCGATTACATCCCTGAAAAGAAAAACCTCGAACTCAAGGCGCTGAAACTCTATATGTGGTCTTTTCGAAATGAAGGGGCCTTTCATGAGGCGGTCACCAATAAAATTTTGTCGGAGCTGATCGCTGCTACAAAACCCCGCTTCATGCGGCTCACCGCCAAGTGGTATGTGCGTGGCGGAATCTACACTACCGTAGTCGCTGAGCACCGTGCGAAGAGTTGGAAACCCCAACCGACAGTAGATCTGCCGGGCTTTACCGCCCAGTCACCGATGACCGCCGCCTAAGGTACTTTGAGAAAGATGACCTCATGACAATTTCTGCCCAGACCAAGGATCAACTCAGCGCCGCAATCGAGGCCGCCTGGGAGAGCCGAGCAACACTTGCCCCCAATAATGCTCCGTCAGACATCCGCGATGCCGTTGCTGCCATTGTCCAAGCCCTCGACCAGGGTGAGCTGAGGGTGGCCGAGAAAAAGGGGGCGGACTGGATCACCCATCAATGGATCAAAAAAGCGGTACTGCTGAGTTTTCGCCTGCGTGATAACGCCCCAATGGATTCAGGCAGCCTTCGCTTTTACGACAAAGTGGAATCAAAATTCTCAAAATACTCAGACGCAGACTTTAAAGCAGCCGGGTTTCGTGTCGTTCCTCCCGCGAGCGCACGACATGGGGCATTCATCGGGAAAAATGTCGTGCTGATGCCCTCTTACGTCAACATCGGGGCCTATGTTGACGACGGTACGATGGTCGACACCTGGGCCACGGTTGGTTCATGTGCGCAGATTGGTAAAAATGTCCATCTCTCTGGCGGTGTTGGTATTGGCGGTGTTCTGGAACCCCTTCAGGCTAATCCAACCATCATTGAGGACAACTGCTTCATCGGTGCCCGCAGTGAGGTTGTTGAAGGGGTGATCGTTGAAGAAAACGCTGTGCTCTCGATGGGCGTGTTTATTGGCCAATCCACCAAGATATTCGATCGCCAAACCGGCGAAATCACCTATGGCCGGGTTCCGGCCGGAGCGGTCGTAGTTCCGGGTAGTCTTCCCTCCGCTGATGGCCGGTATGCACTCGCATGCGCCATCATCGTCAAGCGTGTGGACGCACAGACCCGCGCCAAAACGGCGATCAACGATTTACTGCGGGGCGATTAGATCGTGACCAAACAGCCCGATATCCGGCTCTACGGTATCCCGAACTGTGATCAGGTTCGGGCGGCCCGTACGTGGCTAAAATCAAACGGGCAGGATCTTGAGTTCGTTGACTTCAAAAAGGTTGGGCT
>Ga0255109_1000563_pt1 | contig 10379 bp, 10 predicted proteins | sample Law_Miss_RepB_8h_FD_188471 | JGI IMG/M metagenome (GOLD analysis project Ga0255109, IMG submission 188471) | Freshwater microbial communities from St. Lawrence River, New York, United States - Law_Miss_RepB_8h | ecosystem: Environmental > Aquatic > Freshwater > River | place: USA: New York... | reverse complement strand
AACAAGTTCATGCGAGATTCCGCGTGGAGTAAAAAGAGTTGGAAGAGACTCTTGTAGTGGCGGTCCAATCACCATGTGAAGTTCCTCGATGGTCAACGGCTCAGAATCGTGGGACTCAAATACTTCATTTAGTGAAGCATGAATGCCGGCGCCTGAATCAGCGATGGTGCCATCAAGATCAAAAAAGAGAACGCCTCGTGTTGCCATGATGACGTAGTTAGTGACTTGGCGCGCCCATTTGTGCACCAGGAACACTGCTCACAAATTTTGGTTTGAACATTAGAAGGAACAACAATCCTCCAAGCGCAATACAGACTGAAGCAACAACCAATGGCTGGCTCGAAGTGACACTTGTAGTGATATAGCCAACAAGAATTGACGCAGGAACCTGAGCAAGGCTCTGCACGCTGGAATAAATGCCCATGGCTTGGCCTTGCCGACCAGGTTCTGCAGAACGACTAATCAGGCTTGTCATATTCGCCATAGTGAGTCCGTTAAAGGCCGTAAAGAGTGGAATCACGAAATACAGACCCAGTGGGAATGACGTTGGCACTGCAAAGTAGAACAACATCATGATTGCGTTTCCAAACAAACTGAACCGCAACACCTTGAAGTCCACCAGTTTTTTTGCAACTCGCGCAACAAGTACTGCTTGTGAAAAGGCAATAAACAATCCAACGATGGCGAAGTAATCACCAGTCTTAGATGCGGAGAAGTCGAAATTGTTTTTTAGATAAATTCCGAAGAATGTCGTGAAGAATGTAAAGCCAGAACTAAAGAGGAATCCTGCTATCAGTACAACTCGAAGGCGTTCCGAACGAAAACCTTGAACAACATTCTGAATCGATTGCGTGGCATTGATGCGACCAGCGTGGAACTTTTCTTTGATGGTCTCGGGGAAAGTTGTTAGAACCGCGACGCAGTTCAACATTGCAATAATCGCTGCGAACCAAAACGGTGTAGTGGCACCAAACCAACTCGGAGTATCGAATAAGCCATAGAAACTGACACCTGGCGAACTGAGTTTTCCTCCGAGGTATGGCCCAACGATGAACCCCATTCCAAAAGCTGCACCAAGAAAACCAAAATTCTTAGCCCTGTTTTCGTTGGTACTGATGTCGCCGATTGCAGCGTTAGCTACTGCAAGGTTTCCACCCGTAAACCCATCGAGTGCACGAGAAGCAAACAACAAAGGAAGATTTGCCGTGCTTATTCCAATTGCAAACAAGACATATCCAATTGATGTACCAAAAATTGAGATAGCCAGAACTGGCTTGCGTCCAAACCTGTCCGACAATTGTCCAAGAATTGGCGAAGCGATAAATGTGCAAAACGGATAGATGGCTTGCAACCAACCCAACATGATGAGGCCTTGTGTGAAGGACCACCCGTCCGGAGTTACACGAAAGGGTGAATTCTCAGAGATGAGTAACGGAAAGACCGGAATAAGGATGCCGAATCCCACTAAGTCGATAAATACCGTAGTGAAAATCGCTAGGAGTGGGTTCTTACGCATGCGCCAACTGTACTCATGCGAAGAACTGTATTACTTCTATTGTTAGATCAAGCGACCTGAAGAAACTCCACAAGATTTCCATCGGGGTCTTCAACAATTGAGATGGTAATTCCCGCACGAAGTTCACGTGGCTTCACTGCCACCTTGTGGCCAGCTGATTCGCATGCTGACGTGATCTCTTCAATATTGCTGACGCTGATTGTGAAGTAGCGATACCCACATGCCCCAGTGATTCCCCCGCCTGCTGCTCGTGCAGGATCATCATTGGCCTTCACTAGTTTCAACAAGGTAGTGCCGCATAGCAGGCGGTACATGGTGCCACCACCTGGCATTAGCATCTCACCTTTAAATTCGAAACCAAGAAGATCTCGATAAAAAGCAAGTGATTTTTCAGCATCGCAAACAACAATGCCGAGGTCTATGGAATCTTTAGTGAGTTGTGCTCGAGTCATGAGCACACCCTAATCAAGAGTAGAGACCTCGAATTACTTGAACGCGCGAACGGGTCGAACAAAGAAGGACGATGTTCGGAAGTTTGTTCCCTTAGTGCCGTCTGACATGAGTTCTGCCCTCTAGCGTCCCTTCCATTCCGGTGCACGCTTTTCTGCAAAGGCTCTTGGGCCTTCCTTGGCATCTTCGCTAGTAAACACTTTTCTCTGCAACTCACCCATGAGTTGAGGATTGCCATCACCAATTTCATCGAGCATCAATTGCTTCGTTGCCTGCACAGCAAGCGGACCATTCACAGTGATACGTGCAGCCAGTGCAAGGGCCGCGTCACGTAATTCTGCCGCAGGCGCAACTTGGTTAATGAGGCCGAGTTCTTTTGCACGCGTTGCATCGATCGGATCGCCAGTAAGACCCATCTCCATCGCGACTGCAAGTGGAATACGCGCAGGAAGACGAACTCCGCCACCTGCTGCAAACAAACCGCGCTTTACTTCTGGAATTCCAAACTTTGCAGATTCGACAGAAACGATGAGATCGCACATCATGACCACTTCAAATCCACCGGCCAATGCGTGACCATTCACAGCAGCGATGAGTGGCTTTGAACATTTCCGTAATGCTGTAAAACCCATTCCGATTTTTGCAATGTCTTCACCAGCAGCAAATGCCTTCAAATCCATGCCGGCACAAAAGATCTTTTCTCCAGCGCCCGTAACAACAATGGCGCGTACCTCAGGATTTGTTTCCGCATCAGTCAATGCGTTCGACAAACCTTCACTGAGCGCACCATTTAATGCATTACCTGCATCTGGACGATTCAAAGTGATGACCAAAATGTTGTTTGTGATTTCTGTCAGGATTTCCATATCGGGACCTTTCAATTTCGATTGATTAACGCGATGCTGCGGCGGCAGCAAGATTGTTAATTGTGACTTCCATGTTTGCTCTGTTGTGACTTGCTCGGTCTGCAACACCGCTAACCCACTTACCAAGGGTTGATGAGAATTTGCTCCGATGATCAACCCAGCTATGTGTGACGCGAGTTCCGGACGCAATTGGCTCGAGTTCGTAGACCCAGTCGCACCAGTTCTTGCGGCCCACCATCAGACCAAAAGAAAACTTACGCGGAGCATCGCATGCATTCACTTCTACAGACGTTGACCAAGAGCGTTTCCCGTTCTTGTTGTGGCCCTTGAATCGAGCTCCCACAGCGGGGCCGCTCGCTCCTTTTACCCATTCCCCGCCTTGGTTCTCAGGAGACCACTCGCCCATGCGGGGCAAGTCCGTCACCATGGCCCAGACGACGTCGATAGGGGCGGATACTTCTTTAACAACTGAAACAGTGGAACTCATCTGCCCATTCTGGCACGACAGCCACTCGTCTTTCCCAGCCGTGGCCGCTGTTCACGGACCCCCTCCGAGCGACTACATTTTTCACATGGCTAAAGACATAACCACCCTTGCTGACATTATTCGCACCCACGGGGTTTCTCGTGCTTCGGCTAACTCGCTGATTGAAGGTGACCGCACCCGCACCTGGGGCGAGCTATACGAACGTTCCGTCCGAGTGGCTAATGCGTTGCAAGCTGCTGGCGTAGGAGTACAAGACAGAGTTGCTTTCCTCGACAAGAACAGCATTGAACACTTTGAAGTTTTTTACGGATGCGCGCTTATCAATGCCGTATCGGTTGATATCAACTGGCGCCTTGCTCCACCAGAAGTGGAATTCATTGTTAATGACTCTGCAGCCAAAGTCTTGGTTGTGCATGCCGACTTCTGGCCAGTCGTAGAAGCCATTCGTGCCAACCTCACTGCGACCAAACTCATTGTGGTCATCGGTGGAACTGGTGGCGATATTGATTATGAGTCCTGGGTCAATAGCGGAACGACTGCTGACCCCGGAGTGGAGTCAGTATCAGAAGACGTTGCATTCCAGTTGTACTCAAGCGGAACTACCGGTCGACCAAAGGGTGTCATGCTGACCAACCACAACTTCTTTGTGTTGTTGCCCGGTGCGCGTACCTTCTGGAAGTTAAGTGACGACATGGTCAACCTTGTTGCTATGCCGCTCTTCCACATTGGTGGTGGCGGTTGGGCAACTGCAGGTCAGTTTGTTGGTTCTTCATCCATCATCTTGAGAGACATGGATCCCAACGCGGTTATTCAACTTATTGAGAAGCATAAAATTACACACGGCTTCCTAGTGCCTGCAGTGCTGCAGTTCATGTTGATGATGCCAAGCGTTAAAGAGGCAGATTTTTCAAGTTTGCAACTCATGGTCTACGGCGCATCTCCTATTTCTCTTGAAGTACTCACCAACAGCGTGGAGACATTCAAATGCGATTTCATGCAGGTATACGGTCTCACCGAAACAACAGGTGCTACCACCCTTCTCCCATCAGAAGATCATGATCCGAAGGGACCAAACGCACATCGACTTCGCTCATGTGGCGTGCCTGCTCCCGGAGTAGAGATTCGCATCATTGATAACTCAACTGGGAAGGAACTTCCCGCGCGTGAAGTAGGAGAGATCTGGTGCAAGTCGCCACAGGTGATGAAGGGCTACTGGAACAACCCCAAAGCAACAGCCGAATCGATCACCCCAGACGGCTGGTTCAAAACTGGTGACGCCGGTTATCGAGATGAAGACGGTTACATCTATATCCATGACCGTGTGAAGGACATGATTGTCTCTGGTGGCGAAAACGTATACCCCGCAGAAGTAGAGAGTGCTCTCATGAGCCATCCTGCAATTGCAGACGTAGCAGTTATTGGTGTTCCACATGAAAAGTGGGGCGAGACCGTGAAAGCAATCGTGGTGAAGAAAGCAGATGTCGCAGTGACCGAAGCAGAGATCATCGAGTTCTCAAAGGGTTTGCTTGCTCGATTCAAATGCCCAACAAGTGTTGACTGGATTGATGCATTGCCACGTAACCCGAGCGGAAAAATCCTGAAGAAGGATTTGCGTGCCCCGTACTGGGAGGGCCGCGAAAGAATGGTGAACTAGCGCAAAACGCTAGGGCTTACGAGCCACGATGATTTGAGAACGTGGCACCAAGTAATCCAACATATCTTTCATCTCGCGACCTTCTGGGCAATCAAGCATCTCGTTCCACATGCGTGCCCACTTCAAGAGGAATTCATCTTCAGCTTTGAGGTCAGGTTCACCTTTTGAATTTGTATGCCCACGCATCATCAGCATTGCTAAGCGAAATGTGCTGATAAAACCGCTGTAGTCATGCTTCAAAATCTCTAATCCAGCATCGCGAACCAAATTCTCAAACTCGTCGCGTTCAATCACGCGAATATGGTTCGGTTTTTCGAAGTAACTCGAAGGTGCAACTCCACCGATAATGCGCTCTGCTATCGCATCGGGCACTGTCAACAAGTACAAGGCCCCACTTTGGCCGATGCGAAACATTTCTGAAAGCGAGAAGGACGGATCATCTACATGTTCCAGTACTTCCATACACACGACCCTTGTGGCGTAGTTATCTGGCAGAGGAATTTCTTGAGTCGGAGCTAAAACAAAGTCGACCACTCCCCCTTGACTAGCAACTGCATCACGAGCAACTTCGATGGCTTCTTCACTCACATCGACTGCAGTTACTTTTGCGCCGCACGCTACTAAGAAACTGAAGTGGGCCACCAGAACCACAACCAACGTCGACAACAATGTCATCGGCATCAATTGATACTCCCGTAAAGACCTCGCCTGTTTCATTGTTATAAAAACCACGAAGCACATCGTCGCGTAATCCCACACGTTCGGTTTCACTCATATGGGCAAGGCCTAGTTCTTCAAGGGAAGGCGCGCGAGTTTCAACAACTGGGGCCGGTGGTGAAATCAGTTGCCGCCGGATTCGGCGAATAACTCTCACAACAAGTGATCTCACAACTGTCTCCTACGTGTGTGAACTATCAAACTTTCAGCAACATTGTCAGTCTCTGGAAGTTGTCTAATAATGAAGTTGTCTTAGGAAACCTACTAGGTTTTTCTCTATCAATACCGTAACGCAACCTACTACTCCACTTCATGTATCGCGCGACTCGGTCGTGTTCAATAGCGATGATTTCAGTGACGGGGACATCTCAAAGAAGGAAGACGAGTTCCTTGATCGTCTGCCAACTCAAGACAACAATGGGCGATGGACCACTTTTGTTGAGGCACTTGACTCACCTAATGCTTTATTGGCGCTCGGTTTTTATGAGTTAGAGGAATGGGGAGTGTGGAGCCGCACAGAAAACCCAAAACTTGTTCTTCCGTACTTTGTTCACGGAGAAGTGTTCATCGAGATTGAGACTGTTGGTTTCGGACCAAATATTGGCCAAGACATCCATATGTCCATTAGTGGCGCTTCCTCCACCATCAACTTGGTCCAACAACCTCAAACTTCAATTCATTTCTTCAATATCGCCTCACCAAGTCGCACCATTGAGTTCAGCAACATCATCCCGTCACGCCTCGATGAGGTGGATGATCCCCGAACCATGGCAATTGGTGTCTCGAAGATATCCGTTGCGGCCCCCGGCCTTAGCAATGCAGTCTGGGATGGCACGCCAACTTTTATTGACTTAGCGAATCCAACCCATGACGAACTCGACTTTGTCGGTTTCCATTCTCGTGAGTCTTGGGGTATCTGGTCAGAGACAGACCCCTGTCATGTGATTCTGCCGTTCTCAGTTCACGGCGATTGTGAGATTCAATTCTTTGCGCAAGGGTTTGGAAAGAACAACGGCACAAATATCACCGTTGCGTTGGGTGAAAGTTCGGCTCAATTTGTTTTAGAACAAGAACCAAAGCAGTTCATTTTTCGGTTCAAAACCAAGGAGCCCACTCACCTTCTCCGCATCACTGGCCTCACTCCAGAATCAACCGATTCCCATTTCGGCGCACGAAAGATGGGGATCGGCATCCACCGTCTGCAAGTCACTCTTCCCCCAGATGGTGCACTTGTTACTGCAAAGACCAAAAAACGTCGAGCCATTGTCAGTGCACTTGCACCTAAGCAACGTAAGCAAAATACAGCTCGAGTAGCAAAAACCCCGTCAATAGAGACACGCGGCTTTACAACTGTTGCCGTATTTAATAAGACCTCTAATTCCAATCAGTGGAGAGACGTGGTCTCGGCTTTCCTCTGGACGTTTAGAGAAAATTCCGAGGCAACTCTTATAATTCAGAACTCCAATGTTTCAGGAGCTTCTTTCTTCTCCGAACTCATGTTTCTCTTCTTTCGAGTCGGCGAAATCAAATGTCGTGTAATCGCGATTCATACACACGACACTTATAGAGATGCTCCGTCTCTATTAGCTGTCGCCGATACGTATGTTCATGTTGGCTCATCAATCACTCTGAATAATGTTGCACCTCACACAGATAAGCACTCCACACAATTCATCATCTCAAGCCCCGATGACCTTCAACTAGATGCAGACAATATTGTTCGCATCACCCCGCTTCGTCAACCAATCAAAACTCCTGGTCATCTTCACCGCGTCGAACGTGAATTAGAAAATGTGCTTGATTGGGTGCGTCTTTGCGAACAAATGAAACAAGCGCACACTCAATGGCTGGAGTCGTCCAATGACTAAGTTTCGTTTGTATGCAACACACAATGAAGGCAATGTTCGCGACAAGCTAGGAAAGAGTGACTACAGCTATTGGTTCGTACTCAAGTACTTCGAATCTTTGATGCCACATCTTGGAGAAACTGAAGTGCTCACAGATCCACCAGCACGTCCGGCTGATCTTGATTTAGCGGAGGAAATATTGCTTGCGTTTACTCCTCCACATAAAGTCCCGAACGAAGCGCTTCACTATGCAATTCCCGTATTCGCTTGGGAGTTTGACACCATCCCAAATGAATCTTGGCTTGATGACGACCGGAACAATTGGTATCACGTTTTTCGCAATAGTCCAGGAAGTATCACTCATTGCCAGTTCTCGGCAGAGCAGGTGAAGAATGAGATCGGTGATGACTACCCCATCGCTGTTATCCCCGCACCTCTCTGGGATAAATACGCCCCATTGGCTGCTCGGCCCCGCATGGACAAATGGTCTCTGTCCGTCGATGGGTACGTTGCAGATTCATGGAATCCGCCGGCAGATGCCGAGCACATTGAGAAGACTGCCTCAAACATAGATTTCAACGGGGTCGTCTATACATTTGTTTTTAACCCCAACGATGGCCGCAAACAATGGACTGAGGCAGTTACCGCGTTCATTGCTGCGCACGAGAACAATGCAAACGCAACATTGATTCTGAAGTTGATCCAATCAGATCCAGTTCTAGGAGTGAATGCAGTGTGGGATGTAATCGATCATCTCGGAGAGTTTGATTGCCGCATCGTGGCCATACAAAGTCACCTTGAAAAAGACGCCTACGACCAGTTAATTGCAGGCACCACATTTGCACTGAATGCTTCAAGTGGTGAGGGCCAATGTTTGCCTTTACTTGAATTCATGAGCGCAGGAACCCCTGCTGTTGCGCCATGTCATACGGCAATGACTGATTACATTTTCCCCAACACTTCGTTCATTGTGGAAAATACGAAGTCATGGCATAGCTGGCCACATGACCCACGAATGTTGTTGCGTTGCTTTCGATTTCCTGTGGTGTGGGACTCGCTTCGCACTGCATTTCTAGATAGTTACAAGGTGGCTACCGAAGATTCAGTGCGTTACGAGGAAATGTCACAGAATGCGACGAATTTTATGAAGGACTTCTGTTCTGAAGAAGTGCTTCTTAAGAAACTCGACACATTTATCGCCCAAGTAAAGTCCTACAACTCTTAGGTCCAGATAGTGGAAACTCAAACGAGTCACAGAAATCTAGCCCTCGACTCCTTGAGAGGATTCTCCACAATTCTCATAGTCGTGTACCACACATCTTTTGTTTCCGGATACACCGTTGCGAACGCAGATTCAATTGGTGCTTACATTGATCGACTCAATATAGGTGTCGCTATCTTTTTTGTACTCAGTGGATTTCTGATCTTTCGCCCATTTGCCCATTCGTTGATTCATGGGTCACCCCTGCCAAAAACGCGGAACTATTACCTAAAACGTGCAGCACGTATTCTTCCTGGCTACTGGCTGGCGTTGTTTGTATTGGCCGGACTCGACGCCCTCACGATTGTGAACACATCTGGTTTCATCAGGAACGTTTTTATCGTTCATTCATTTACTGAGCACAATGTTTTCACCGGAATACGCCAAGCGTGGACGTTGGCCGTCGAGATGTCTTTCTATGTCGTTGTGCCTGCGTTTGCTTATGTTTTTGTACGCCAAGCGAGACGACGCAACGGTCCCGTATCGGTGGCAACTCTCCTGAAAGCACTCAGTGCTCTCTTCCTTGGTGCCTACGCATTTCGGCTTTTTATACATCAAATAGATTTTTGGTTTCTCGATACGGCGCATATTTGGTTGCCATCTCATATGGACACTTTGGCACTTGGCATGGGTCTCGCTGTGTTGGTTGAGGCTCCTGCATCAGCAAAGACGCTTTCGAAGCTGAAGAATTTCATTGCGAATCACACCGGATTGCTTGTTGTGTGTTCAGTTTTTGTATGGCTCATTAGCGCCAACATAAATATGGCGATTGGATTAAACAGAACAGAGTTCCACATTGACCTTCTCGGTCATTTTCTGTACGGCATTGCCTCTGTTTTACTTGTCGCTCCATTCTGTGTGGACTCTCAAGCGTTACTCGTGAAAGCCATGTCGTTTCGACTCCTCACCTGGTTGGGCACCATTTCATACGGCATCTACCTGTGGCACATGGCTTTTCTTGGCGGCAATTTTGCAGAAAAGTACATGCCGTACACCGAGAATGATGGTCAGGTCCTTATTCGATTTCTCGTCGTACTCCCCGCAAGCATTGCCATTGCATCGCTCAGTTACTACGTGCTTGAGCGGCCAATCATGCGCGCCATCAATCAGCGCTTTACTCTCAAGTAAGATTTGATGGTTTTCCGCTCTCTCAAACCCTCTGCTCCCCGACACCAAATTCGGCTCTCTAAGGCCAATGCCTATAATTCATTTAGATGAAAGCCCGCGGAGCCACCTTGGGCGTAAAGCCCTTTGCACGTATGAAAAGCGCAGGGGCGGCACTGCGCCTTTTCGCATGCCTTGCTGCGCTTTGCATTTCCGTGATTGCACCATCCGAAAGTTTCGCCACTCCGGCATCTTCACCTTCGTGTGCCACCGGTGTTGGCGTGGGTGGACAAGCAACGACCCTCGCTGCATCATTCGGTGGCAATGGTTGTGTTGTTATCCAATATTCATCCGGCGGTACCACGTACTACGACACAATTAACTATGCCGGCTTCAATCAAACGTGGACTGTCCCAACTGGAGTTTCATCTGTAATTTTCCATGCGCTCGGAGCAGGTGGCGGTGGGGGCCGAACTG
>Ga0255109_1000557_pt1 | contig 10477 bp, 9 predicted proteins | sample Law_Miss_RepB_8h_FD_188471 | JGI IMG/M metagenome (GOLD analysis project Ga0255109, IMG submission 188471) | Freshwater microbial communities from St. Lawrence River, New York, United States - Law_Miss_RepB_8h | ecosystem: Environmental > Aquatic > Freshwater > River | place: USA: New York... | reverse complement strand
GAGCAAGAACGAGCCAAGGAAGAATTGTCCCGGCTTACCGATGCGGCGGCTCAGGCCGGTTTGCAAAATGCATTGGCGATGAAAATGAAGAGGGAGCAGGTGTTGGGTGCCAAGCGCAGTGAGTACGACGACCTCACGGCGCGTTTGCGTGCCAGTGATGAACGCCGTATGAGTTTTGAGCGTGAACTCGATCCTATGCGCCAAAGAATTACCGAGCTGCAACTCAAAGAGCAGGCTTCACGTTTAGGTCTTGAGCAATATACGCAGTTGCTGCTTGATGCGGAGGCAGATCTTGAAGTCTTGGCCAAATCCATTGAAGAAGGCCATGTTCGCTTAACGGGCTTGCAATTTGAAATTGATCGTCTGAATCGGGAAATTGTGGCTTTGGGTGCTGTGAATTTGGCAGCATTAGAAGAGTTGACAACATCCCGTGAACGCAAGGCGTTCTTGGACGCTCAGACCGCTGATTTGACCGAAGCCATGACAACGCTTGAAGATGCCATTAAGAAAATTGACGCCGAAACCAGAGATCTCTTGGCGGGCACTTTCAAAATTGTGAATGAACATTTTGGCCGCATGTTCCCTGAATTGTTTGGCGGTGGCAGTGCCCGCTTGGTGATGACGGGCGATGAAATTTTGGACTCAGGTGTTCAGGTGATGGCGCAGCCACCGGGCCAAAAAAATCAGACCATTCATTTGTTGTCTGGCGGCCAAAAGGCACTCACAGCCATTGCCTTGGTGTTTGCTATTTTTCAACTCAACCCAGCACCTTTTTGTTTGCTGGACGAGGTGGACGCCCCCTTGGACGACGCGAACACAGAACGCTACGCCAAATTGGTCAAGAGCATGGGCAAAGAAACTCAATTTTTGTTCATCAGTCACAACAAGATTGCCATGGAGATGGCAGAGCAACTGATCGGTGTGACCATGCAAGAGCAGGGTGTCTCCCGCATTGTGGCTGTTGACATGGAAGCTGCAGTTTCAATCGCCGAAACGGCTTGATCAAATCCTTTTGATAGACACCTTACTTTGCACACCCTGACATGAGCTCCTTGCAAAATAGTTTGGCCATTGTTGGTGTCTTGACCTTGGTGGGGGTTGTGATATACAACCTCTGGACGGCTAGGCAAAATGCGCCACGCCAAGCCGCACCCGAGACGACTGCTGGCGTCGACCCTGTCTTAGACCATTCGGATTTGGGGCGCTCAGGTTTAAATGACTCAGCCTATTTAGACGATGAAATCAGCATTCTGCCCACACCTGACAAGAAACCACCGCTTGATGCACTGATCGATGTCATTGCTGCGATTGAGGTCGATGTGCAGGTTTCAGGCGATGCTGCGTTGGCGGCTTTGCCTTCCACGCGTCGAGTTGGCACCAAGCCTTTTGCTGTTGAAGGCTTGAATGACAATTCTGGCGAATGGGAAACGCCTGTGGCTGGGCGCAGGTACCACGCATTTCAGGCGGGTGTTCAATTGGCTAACCGAGTAGGGCCCTTGAATGAAATTGAATTTTCAGAGTATGTGATCAAGGCCCAAAATTTTGCCGATTCGATTGGTGGTGCACCAGAGTTTTCAGATATGTTGGAAGAAGTGGCACGTGCCCGTGAGCTTGATCAATTTGCCAGTGCGCACGACGCACAGCTTAGCTTCACGGTTTGCGCCACATCAGCCGCATGGAGTCCGGGCTACATTCATCAACACGCTGCGCGTTGGGGTTTTGTGGCTGGCGTCATTCCTGGTCGAATGGTTTTGGCTGCACCTGTTCAAGGCTTGCCGCCTATCTTGTCTTTGTCCTTTGATACGCAAGCGGCCATGGCCGATGATCCAGCCTTGTCTGCTATCAAAGAATTCACCCTGAGCCTAGATGTGCCTCAGGTACCCAGAGAAGAGCAAGCGTTTGCCAGGTTGCGCGAAGCAGCCCGCATACTTGGTAAAGACATGGACGGCGTCATTACCGATGGTGCAGGACACGCACTCACCGAAGCAGATTTAAACGCCATTGCAGTTGATCTAGAACTCCTTTACGATGCCCTAGATTCACGTGAGCTGTCTGCCGGCTCACCTCAGGCTCGTCGATTGTTTTCATAATCGTGCCCCCGATCTCATTGTGAACTTAGATTTGTTTTCAGGATCGGAGGAGGGAACAGGGCACAGCCCTTCAGCTTTCGATCTGGCAAGTCAACAAGCCGCACAGCTTCGAAAATTGCTGCACCGCCATGCGCATGCTTACTACACCTTGGATGCACCTGAAGTACCAGACGCTGAATACGATCGATTGTTTAAACAACTTCAAAGCATCGAAACTCAATATCCTGTTTTGTTAACTGCCGATTCACCTACACAGCGCGTAGGAGGGGCCGTATTGCCTGAGTTCTCTACAGTACGTCATCAAGTTCCCATGTTAAGCATCCGAACCGAAACTGACACTGAGGCCAGTGGCGCAGCAGCTTTTGACGCCCGAATTCGAAAAGAATTAGCTTTGGCAGAGGGCGCATCCGAAGTTGAATACGTTGCAGAACTTAAATTTGACGGCTTGGCCATGAGCCTTCGTTATGAAAATGGTATTTTGGTTCAGGCCGCTACTCGAGGTGACGGTGAATATGGGGAAGATGTTACGCACAATGTTCGAACCATTGGGCAAATTCCCTTGCAACTTTTTGAAGTGCCGTCTGTGTTGGAAGTCCGCGGAGAAGTTTATATGCGGCGAGACGACTTTGATGCCCTCAATGAACGTCAACTTCTTAAAATTTCTGAAGGTGTCAAGGGTGAGAAAACATTTGTGAATCCAAGAAACGCTGCAGCCGGTGCTGTACGTCAATTGGACTCCAACATCGCCGCGCAACGGCCACTGAGTTTTTTTGCGTACGGCCTGGGTGAGGTGTTGGGATGGCCCTTAGGTTTAGCACCTTTTCAGCAGCACTATGATTTATTGCAAGCGCTCAAGATTTGGGGCTTTCCGGTGGCTGCTCAAACTCAGTGTGTCAGAGGTGCCGACGGGCTAATTGATTTTCATGCACAAATTGCACAACTGCGAGATAAGTTGCCGTACGACATTGATGGTGTCGTTTACAAAGTCAATGACCTAGGGCTTCAAGAAAAACTTGGCTTTGTCACGCGCGAGCCCCGTTGGGCCGTCGCTCACAAGTACCCTGCTCAGGAAGAGCTCACAACCGTTCAGGCCATTGACGTTCAAGTAGGTCGAACTGGCAAACTAACACCCGTTGCCAAATTGGCCCCTGTCTTTGTAGGTGGCGTCACCGTCACCAACGCAACCCTGCACAACGAAGATGAGGCTCGGCGCAAAGATGTTCGGGTGGGTGATACCGTCATTGTTCGCCGTGCAGGTGACGTCATTCCCGAAGTTGTCAGCGTTGTCCTTGCTCAGCGCCCGCTTGACACGCAGATTTTTACCATGCCTCATGTCTGCCCAGTGTGTGGCAGTGCAGCTTTGCGAGATGAAGATGAGGCTGACTACCGATGCAGCGGTGGCTTGTTTTGTGGTGCTCAACGCAAGCAGGCTTTTCTGCACTTTGCGCAAAGAAGGGCTGTTGAGGTAGATGGCCTAGGTGAAAAATTGATCGATCAACTGGTGGATGCCGGCGTGGTCAGTACCTTGCCAGATCTTTATAAATTAGGTTTAAGCGCGCTGGTTCAACTTGATCGAATGGCAGAAAAATCTGCGTTCAATATCTTGGCGGCACTTGAAGCTTCTAAGTCCACCACCTTACCTAGATTCATCTATGGTTTGGGCATACGGCATGTCGGTGAAGCCACAGCCAAGGAATTTGCCCGCCACTTTGGCACTTTGGATGCCTTCATGAATGCGCCATTAGATCAACTCTTAGAAGTGTCAGACGTAGGACCCATCGTGGCGCAAAGTGTGCTTGCATTTTTTGCCCAAGCGCACCACCAAGAAATTGTGGCACAGCTCAGAGCATGTGGCGTTCGTTGGGAAGAAGGCGCCCCTGCAGAGCGCGTACCCAAGCCCTTAAGTGGCCAAACCATTGTTCTCACGGGCACATTACCGACCTTAAGTCGCGATGAGGCCAAAGCCATGCTAGAAGAAGCCGGTGCCAAAGTGGCTGGCTCAGTGAGTCAAAAAACCAGTTACGTGGTTGCAGGTGCAGAGGCCGGAAGCAAACTTGAAAAGGCCCTTGCGCTAGGTGTTCCGGTGCTCGATGAAGCTGGCCTTTTGTCATTGTTAAAAGGAGATCCAAATGACGGTTCGTGAAATATTGAAGATGGGTGATGAGCGCCTGATGCGAATTGCAAAACCAGTGCTCGAATTCAATACGCCGGAACTGCTGGATGGCATTGTGGACATGAAAGAGACCATGATCGCTGCCAGTGGTGCGGGTCTTGCTGCCCCTCAAATTGGCTGGGATATTCAGCTGGTCATTTTTGGAACGGGGCAAATCATTTCACGCTACCCCGACGCAGCCCCCATTCCTTATACCGTCTTGATCAATCCTGTGATTACGCCCATCGGCAATGAACTGCAGCACGATTGGGAAGGCTGTCTTTCGGTGCCTGGTTTGAGGGCTGTTGTACCCAGATGGCAGCACATTCGTTATTCTGGTTTTGACCAGCATGGCCAAGCCATTGAAAGAACGGCTGATGGTTTTCACGCCAAAGTGGTTCAGCATGAGTGTGATCACTTGGTGGGTATTTTGTTCCCCCAACGGGTGCGTGATTTTACGAAGTTTGGCTTCAACTCTGTGCTGTTTCCAAACTTGGCGCCAGAAAATGACGATTAAAGTTTTGCCAATCTTTCAATGGCAGCATTCAAGGTGGCGTCTTTTTTTGCAAAACAAAATCGAATGACATTTTGGTCAAACGAGTCGCCATAAAAGGCGGACATGGGAATGGCTGCAACACCAATTTCGCGTGTTAACCATTTGCAAAATTCAGCCTCACCCAAATCTTTTTCTGGTACCGACAGATTGGAAATATCGGCGCATTGAAAATAGGTGCCTTCGCCTGGCAGCAGCTTAAATTTGGTTTTTGACAAGCCTTCTCTGAAGAGATCGCGTTTGCGCTGGTAAAACTGGGGCAGATCTAAATAAGCTTGCGGATTGGCCATGTAGCTTGCTAGGCCATATTGCATGGACGTGTTCACCGTGAAGACAGCGAATTGGTGGACCTTGCGAAATTCTGCGGTCAGTGAGGCAGGTGCTGCAACGGTGCCCACTTTCCAGCCCGTCACATGGTAGCTTTTGCCAAAGCTAGACACCACAAAGGCGCGCTCTGCCAAGCCTTTGTAGGAGCTTGCACTGTGGTGTTGAAGCGGTTGGTAAACCATGTGCTCATAGACTTCATCACTGATCAACACAATTTGAGTCGGCGCTAAAATTTCTTGCAGCTGAAGCATCTCCTCGTGACGCCACACCATGCCGCTTGGGTTGTGCGGAGAATTGATCAAAATGGCGCGAGTTTTCGACGTGATGGCAGCTTGAATTTTGTCGAAATCGGGCTTGAATGTGCCAGGTGTCAAGGGCACTCTCACAACTACGCCACCGGCCATTTCGACATTGGGAATGTAGCAGTCGTAACAAGGCTCCAAAACAATGACTTCGTCACCAGGATGAACCACAGCCAGCATGATGGTGAGCAAAGCCTGTGTGGCACCTGCTGTGACTGTGATTTCGGATTGTGCATCGTAGTGATGTTCGTAAAGCTTTTCAATCTTCTGCGAAACAGCTTCTCTCAAGGGCAAGACGCCTGGCATCGGCGGGTATTGATTGCGGCCTTCTTGCATGGCCTGATTCACCGCATTGACCAAGACAGGGTCGCATTCAAAGTCAGGAAACCCTTGACCTAAATTGACGGCGCCAACTTCGGCTGCCAAGCCAGACATGACGGTAAAAATATTCGTGCCTACTTGGGGGTGTTTTGAAATCAACTGAGGAGTCATGATGGCTTTTAATAGAGGATTAAATTTCGTAGTCATTGACATGGCCTGTCATGGCTTTTGCAACCAAGGCCGTTGTTAACCGATCGCTCAATAACTCAGTAAATTGATAAACAAAGTTGCGCAGGTAGGCGCCTCTTTTGAAGGCGACTCGCGATACATTTTTGCCCAAGAGATCACCCAAAGGACGCGCGATCAAATCGCCCGCTAGGTCATCTTTCACGGCCATTTCAGCCACAATGCCCACACCCAAACCCAAACGCACGTATGTTTTGATCACATCTGAGTCAATGGCCTCGAGTGCAATTCGAGGGTGCAGTTTTTTGCTGGCAAATGCTGCATCAATGCGTATTCGTCCTGTGAATGAGGGGTGGTAAGTGATCAGGGGTTCTTTGGAAATGTCTTCTAAATGCAGATGTTTTTTCTTGGCCAAAGGATGGTCAGGTGTAACCACCAGCATGTGCTGCCATTCATAGCAAGGCAGTGTCACCAGCTCTTCGTAAGCTGCCAATGATTCGGTGGCCATGCCCATGTCGGCGGTGTCATCCAATAGCATTTTGGCCACCTGGTCGGGTGATCCTTGGTGCAAGCTGATGTTGACGTGCGGATACAGGTCGCGCAATTTGGCAACGGGAACAGGCAGCACATAACGTGCTTGGGTATGGGTGGTTGCAATGGACAGGGTGCCGCTGTCTTGCGCACTGTACTGCTCGCCGATGCGTTTCAAGTTGCCGATTTCACGCATGATGACTTCGATGCTTTTGAGAACATGCTGACCTGGTTCCGTGATCCGCTTCAGCCTTTTGCCGTGTCGAGCAAAGATGTCGATTCCCAGTTCATGCTCTAACTCAATGATGGCTTTGGAGACCCCAGGTTGAGAGGTGTGAAGCGCTTTGGCTGCTTCTGTCAGGTTGAGATTGCGACGGGCGGCTTCTTGTACAAATCGAAATTGATGCAAGTTCATAACAATAAACCCAGTAAGAATGAGTTTATTATGCCTTATGAATCTAAGGGTTGGACTTTAAGGCAATTGCCGCCATGGCGCGAGTCATTTCAGGCTCTTCGCCGATGGCATTTCTTAATTCGAACGTCACACCAGGCTGTTGGATGATGAGATCTTGCAGCAACAAGGGCAGATCTTCTCGGGCATGCCGGCCCACCCCCAAAAACATGGGGACAATGCGAATGGTATTGACGCCCGTCTGAACCAAACCAGCGACGGTAGTCGGCAAGTCGGGCTCGGTCAGTTCGAGGTAGGCACATGTTGAGAGCTGATGTTTGTCATCAAAAACCTTTATTGGCGTAAAACCAGCCACCAAAAAGTAGCCAGTGAGACTACGCTGTAGATCAGTGCGGGTGCAGCGGCTGTGAGCCAAGGCTGCCAATTTTGTAGATTGCCCATATAGCCAAAAACGTTGTTCAGCAAATAGAAGCTAATGCCAGCCATGACACCACCAAATACATAGCCTGCAATGTTGCCTGATCTGAAATGCAAATAAGCAAATGGCAAAGCAAGCGTCAGCATGACCCAGCAACTCAGTGGATAAAACACCTTTCGCCAAAACTGAATTTCATAGCGTTGCGCATTTTGACCGTTTGCAGCCAAATGCCGCATGTATTGAAACAAGTCGATGGTTTTCATTCGATCGGGACTGAGAAGCGCAGCAGAAATCATCTCGGAGGTGATTTCGGTTTTCCATGACCATTCCGGCAGATTCAAAATTTCGATTTTTGAATCTTCGCCGGATGCAATTTGAAAAATTCGCCGGTCAACGGGTTTCAAAAGCCATGAACCGTCAGTCATCAACTGTGCTTTTGGCGCAAGGGTCATAGACTTTAGCCGCCCTTCATTGTCAAATTCATGAATCCGAATATTCTCAGGCTGGCCTTCGCTGCTCATGGATCTCACGTTGACGGCAAATTGTGATTGCGCCTGCTTTTCTCTCAGCCAAGCGCCAGTCTGGCCAACGGTAATTTGTCCTTGGTAATGCGCCTTTAAAAGCTGTGCTTGCTTGTCTGTCCAAGGCGAGATGTAGTCACCCAACAAGAAGGTGACAGTCACAAACATAAGGCCCAACTGAAAGAGCGTTTGAAGTGCGCGCCATGGCCCCAATCCGCCTGTTCTGAGGATGGTGAATTCGGAGCTTTGTGCAAAACGCGCCATGACAAAAATAGCACCAATCAACACAGATATGGGCAGTAACTCATACAAATGGCTGGGCATGAGCAAGGCCACATACATCAGAGCATGCTGCAGTTGATAACCCTGAAATTTGTTTCGGCTCAAGGTTTGAAGTTGATCGACCAGGTCGAAAAAAACAAACAAGGCCAGAAAGCCAATGGCGACAAAACTAACCGCTCGAATGATTTCCCCGTGAATTAATCGGCGAATGGTTCTCATGTGCCATCTTCCGTTCTGTGCAACTTAGGCATGGCCAACATCATTTTCACGATCGTGGCAAAAACCACATTGGCGGCACCAAAACTTCGGGCTAAATCTTTTTGAGTGGAAGAATGGAATAACATTGTTGGATTGGAAAACCTCAATTATGAACTTTGAATTAAAAACACTTTCTTTGGCAGCCGCCGCAAAATCCCCCGCAGAAGTCTTGATTGTCCTCATTTCTGACCACTTTCAAGCCGCCAAAGACCCACTTTCCTTGCTGATCGAAAAAGCGACGAAGGCCAAGGACTTTTCAAGCAAAAAAGGGAAAGTTCTCCACGCCTATGGTGCAGCTGGTATTTCTGCATCCAAAGTGGTGTTTTTGGGGGTAGGTGCTGCCTTGGCCGCTGACATGAAATCTGCCATGTCGGGGCTGACTGCCAGTTTAAAAACCGACGAAACCAAGAAGCTTACTGTCGTTTCACCCGAGCCCCTCAGCGCGCAGGCCCTGCAAGCCTTGCTTTTGGCTTTGGCTGATGGCACCTATGTTTACGGCACCACCAAATCAAAACCCGCCGCACGCTCATTAAGCCAAGTCAGCGTGGGCTTGCCCAGCGTTAACCTCAGCCTGCAAAACGCCTTGAAAGCCACCGTTGGCATGATCCAAGGCATTGAGTTTGCCAAAGAGTGGGTCAACCGACCCGCCAATCATGCAACGCCCACCATGTTGGCCAAGGCTGCGATGACCCTGGCCAAATCAGGTGGAATGTCATGCGAAGTGCTGGGCCCCAAGGAAGTTGCCAAGTTGGGTATGGGCTCTTTCATGTCCGTTGCGCAAGGGTCTGCCGAGCCGCTTCGTTTCATTGTGCTGAAATACCAGGGGGGCGTTAAATCTGAGGCGCCCACTGTGCTGGTGGGCAAGGGCATTACCTTCGATACCGGTGGTATTTCTCTCAAGCCACCAGGTCAAATGGACGAGATGAAATTTGACATGGGTGGCGCCGCCAGTGTTTTAGGTGTTTTCAAATCCCTCAGCACCATCAAACCCAAAATCAACGTTGTGGGCTTAATCCCTGCCTGTGAAAACATGCCCGATGGCCTGGCTGTGAAGCCTGGTGATGTGGTGACCAGCATGAGTGGTCAAACCATTGAAATTTTGAACACAGATGCTGAAGGACGTTTGATTTTGTGCGATGCGCTCACCTATGCCGAGCGTTTCAAACCTCAAGCAGTCATTGACATTGCGACGCTCACTGGGGCATGTGTCATTGCATTGGGGGCCATTCGAAGTGGCATGTTTGCTACCGAAGACAAACTGGCTCAAAGTCTCCTTCAAGCAGGCGATGAAGCCATGGATCTTTGCTGGAGAATGCCACTCGATGAGGAATATGCTGATGCACTCAAAAGCAATTTTGCTGATGTCGCCAATGTCGGTGGCAGCGAAGGTGGCGCTATCAAGGCCGCAAAATTTCTGCATCGCTTCACGAAAAAATACCCATGGGCGCACTTGGACATTGCGGGCACAGCTTGGAAAGGCGGGGCTTCCAAGGGCGCTACAGGCAGACCTGTTGGCTTGTTGCTGTCTTACTTGCTGGCTCAACAACCCTCGAATGCAAAAGCATCTGCGAAAAAGACGGTTCCTGCAGCGAAATAGTTCTGAAATCTGGTCAAGATTGAGATTGCATGTCCATGACGCAAGTTGATTTTCATTTCAATGCGCCTGACAAGCTGCCTTATGTTTGTCGCTTATTGCGCAAGGCCACCGGCCAGGGCCGTAGGGTCGGCGTTTTGGCAGATCAAGACACGTCTCACTTGTTGAATCAATTGTTATGGAATCTCAATGGATCTGACTTTGTGACGCATTGCTTGTTGGCCGATTCTCCAAATATGGTGGAACATTCGAGCGTCATCTTGGGTTCCATCTGGGAGGACTTAACCGCTCTTCAGCAACTGGATGTTTTCCTCAATTTAAACGATTCGCCCCCCCCCAATTTGGAGGGCATTGAGCGTTTAATCGAAGTGGTTGGCCCAGAAGAAAGCGACAAATCAAGCGCCAGGCAGCGCTGGAAACATTATTCGCAACTCGGATTTCAGATCAATCGATTCGATTTGACCTCGGCAAAGCCCAATTAGTCTTGGCTTTTGCCCTTTTTTTTGGTCTGTTAACGATCAAGCCCCTTT
>Ga0255109_1000529_pt1 | contig 10688 bp, 9 predicted proteins | sample Law_Miss_RepB_8h_FD_188471 | JGI IMG/M metagenome (GOLD analysis project Ga0255109, IMG submission 188471) | Freshwater microbial communities from St. Lawrence River, New York, United States - Law_Miss_RepB_8h | ecosystem: Environmental > Aquatic > Freshwater > River | place: USA: New York... | reverse complement strand
CTATTAACTATTCTCTCGCCCACGACGATGGCCAGTCAATCAAAAACCTGCGCGAGGCAGACGTTATTCTGATTGGCGTCTCCCGCAGTGGCAAGACACCCACAAGCCTTTATCTGGCCATGCAGCATGGCTTAAAGGTAGCCAACTGCCCGCTGATACCGGAAGACTTTGAACGCGATGCCCTTCCCTCGACGATCGCTGGCTTTAAACCAAAACTCTTCGGTCTAACCATCGACGCGGAGAGGCTTTCTCAGATTCGTAATGAGCGCAGGCCTGGCTCAAAATACGCCTCGATTGAGAACTGTCGCATGGAGGTGGGCTGTGCCGAACAGATGATGAAGCGTGAGTCGATCCCCTCGTTATCGACGACAACAAAGTCGATTGAGGAGATTGCAACGACGATTCTGACTAAGCGAGGCATTGGGCGGTAAGGAATTTCTCGCAAGTAAACCGCCTCATTAGATCATGCGAGTATCTGCCTGCGCCGCATCTCAAAAAAACAAATACCTGCAGCCACCGCCACATTGAGTGACTCGACTGCGGCGGTCTGTGGGATCACCACCACCTGAGCTTCACTAAGAAACTCCTGGGCAACGCCATCGCCCTCTTGACCAAATACCCAGGCAATCGGCTGATTCAATTGGAGCTCGGCTGCATAAAGAGATACCGCATCGGGATGGTTCGCTGTTGAGAGCAGATGAAAGCCTCGCAGACGACAGGCATCAATGGCCTGCCTTGCATCAACACCTTGACGAATCGTTATCTGAAAATGGGCACCCATTGCAGCTCGCAACACCTTGGGCGACCACGGATCGACAGTGCCGGTAACACACCAACATTGTGCAATACCCGCAGCGGCTGCCGAGCGCAATAAGGCACCCAGATTACCGGGGTCTTGAATTCTGTCAACAATAACAACTGCGGCCTGCATCAACGCTTTTCGGCCTACCGACAGATCGGCTTCATTGCTGCTTAGGACATCATTACCGCCTGGGTCATTACCGCCTGGATCATTACTGCGTGGGTCATCATTGGCACCCGATGAAATTGGAACTTCAATTACGAGACCCCATCCGAGAGAGGATTCAATCTGGGTGATCTCTGAAAAGCAATCGGCAGGAATTGTCCAGACCTCGCGAAAACTCTGGATACCCCGGGGTGCACTGGCTACGACATCGGCAAGCAGTAATTTCTCTGAGGCCACAAGGATCGGCAGCGAGGTCTGTGTATCAAAATAACTCCTGCATAGCCGCTCTCCTTCGACCCACGCGGCGTTGTGAGAGCGGCGCAGACGCCCGCCCATCACGAGGTCTTTGAGCAGCTTAATATGAGGGTTTTTGCGCGAACGAATCTCCTTCGTAATCGTCGCCAAGCGTGCCGCATCAGAATTAGCCTGGTTCATCTTGGGTCTAACTTTGAGGCGAGTCGTCGGGCAATTGGGGCAAAGGTCTTTCGGTGAATTGGCGTTACCCCAAAGGTATCAAGGGCGGCGAGGTGCTGCCGCGTGCCATAACCCGCATGCCGATCAAAACCATAATCTGGATAGATGCTATGAAGCCTCTGCATCTCACAATCGCGCGCTGTCTTTGCCAGAATTGAAGCGGCCGAGATACTGGGCTCTGTCTGATCACCCTTAATGATTGCTTGTGTTGGATAGGGCCAGGACCAAGGGCCCTCAAAATCACCAGGCGAATGATTTCCATCCACCCGAACGAGAGGCGTTTGTGTAATCGGCACCCTGCCACTCTCCGAATAACGCCGCAGACAGTCCTCTACCGCCCGGGACATCGCCATGAAGCTTGCACGCAGAATATCAAGGGTCTCAATCTCGCTCACCGTTGCCCAGCCAACTCCCCAGGCAAGACTCTTCGTCTGAATTAGCGGCGCCAGTCGGCTTCTTTTTTTTTCGGAAATTGATTTCGAATCGGCGAGCCCCTCAAGTGGGAGATTCGGATTTAGAATCACAGCGGCCGCGCAGACGGGTCCGGCAAGTGGGCCCCGGCCAGCCTCATCGACCCCGATATGCATGATCAAGTTCAGATGCCAGGATGTCGGCAATTCGATGCGCTGCACCCTGCCGCAAGCTCTGGTGTAGGCTAGAGAATCGTTCAATAAGAGCCGCTGATTTCTGGGGCTGATCAAGCCAAGCCAACACCGAATCCTCTAGCGCTTTTGCAGTGCATTGGTCTTGAATAAATTCTGGGACCACCTGCTCTTTTAATAGGATATTCGGCAGACCAATCATTGAAATAACTGCCCGTCGCTTCATTAATCGATAGGTTAGATTCGGCACACGGTAGCCAATCACCATCGGACGCCTAAAGAGCGCCGCCTCCAAGGTTGCGGTCCCGCTCGCAACCAATGCAACGTCACAGGCTGCCAGCACAGTATGCGAAATTGGTGTTTCTGAATCGAGAGGCTGCTCTATCCAGCGCACGCCCGCCTCTCGGGCCGCTTGTATGACCGGCCGTCTGCGCGAGAGCCGATTAAGTAGCCCAGTCATCGCTTGCGAAGCGGCAGGAACCACTACGTGAGCCCGGGCGGTTAGCGCCATCGCAGCCCCGAAAAATGCCTGACTATTGTGTTGAAGCTCACCGATCCGAGAGCCGGGCATAACGGCTACAACAGGTCTTGCGTCATCGGGAACCCCAAGGGCTGCGCGGGCAGCCTTGCGATCGGGCGACTCCGCAATGAGATCGGCAATTGGATGACCAACATAAGTCGCCTGCACACCCGTGCCGTTATAGATATCGGTCTCAAAAGGAAAAATACACAGCATGTGATCGACCGCCTGTTGAATCTTACGAATACGCTCTGGCCTCCAGGCCCAGATCGATGGGCTAATGAGGTGTACGGTTCGCACACCCCTGCCCCGCAGCTTAGCCTCGACCCCAAGGTTAAAGTCAGGCGCATCAACACCAAGAAATACACGGGGTTGCCATTTATTAGCGTACTCTAAAAGCCAATAGCGCACGGCTAGGATATGCACGAGCTTTGATAGCGCTTCGACATAGCCACGGACGGCGAGATCGTTGCTCGAAAACCAGCACTCCATTCCAATCGCGCTAAGCCTAGGCCCACCAATACCTGCCAACTCCAGCTCGGGCGAGAGCAGACGAAGTGTCTTCATCGCATCTGCAGCGATTAAATCTCCGGAAGCCTCACCCGTAACCGCAACTAGACGGCGCATCGACACGCTTAGCGCACAATGCCGCGGGTTGACGCAGCAAGAAAGTCAGAAAATAGCGCGATGGCTGCAGCATCTGCGTCACTGGTAGCGCCTGTCGATAGTGGATCACCCAGCTGCTCGAGTGCAGAGGCAAGTGTGCTGCCCGACTTATAAACCAACTTGTAGGCCTTTCTCAGGCTTGCAATCTGGGTTTCGGTAAAGCCACGACGGCGAAGCCCTTCAGTATTGATGCCGTGTGCCGATGCAGGATTTCCTGTTGCCATCACATAGGGTGGAAGATCCTGCAGCAGGGTTGTTCCAGCACCTGTCATTGCATGGGCGCCAATCTTTACAAACTGATGCACGCCCGTGATGCCCCCCAGAATCGCCCAGTCACCGACCACAACATGGCCTGCGAGCTGTGTGGCGTTGGCCATGATGGTGTTGGAGCCGATCTGGCAATCATGCGCAATGTGCACATAGGCCATGATCCAGTTGTTATGCCCTATGCGTGTCACACCTGTATCCTGAACGGTGCCCAGGTTCACGGTACATGACTCACGAAAGGTGTTGCCCTCACCGATCTCTAGCCGCGTGGGCTCGCCCTTATATTTCTTATCCTGGGGCGGCCCGCCGATAACGCAGTGCGAGTGCACGGTATTGTCTTGGCCCAACTGGGTGTTACCAATGACCTGGGCATAGGCATGAACAACGCACCGCGAGCCCAGTACCGCCTCGGGGCCAATAATCGCAAAGGGACCAATCTGAACATCCGCAGCAAGCGATGCCTTTGGGTCGACCAAGGCCGTTGGGTGAATGGTTGCCATAGACTTACTCCGCTGAGACCTTGCCGGGTAGATCTCTCAGCGCACACATTAAATCCGCCTCGGCCGCAACCTGACCATCCACCATCGCCGTTGCCTTGTACTTCCATAGCAGCCGGGATTGCCGCTCAATCGAGACATGCAGCATCAGAATATCTCCGGGTACGACAGGCTTTTTAAAACGGCAGTTATCAATACCCACGAAAAAATAAACCGAGTTCTCATCTGATTTACTGCCCATTGTTTTGAATGATAGGATTCCAGCCGCCTGGGCTAAGGCCTCCACAATAAGAACGCCGGGCATAACGGGGTAGTGGGGGAAGTGGCCGTTGAAGAATTCCTCATTGATGGTGACATTCTTCTGAGCAACAATCCGTTCGCCTACGATTAATTCGTTAACCTTATCGACAAGAAGGAATGGATATCGATGGGGAAGTGTGTCGAGAATTTCGCGGATTTCCATAGTGCGATGTCTTTCTTTAACTAGATTTCTTCTGAACCTGACGCCGTAATTCGGGAAGGCGCCGAATAATCGCTGCGCTTTTCTCCCAATCGCCTTGGGCCTGCAGCGGATAGACCCCAACATACTTTGCAGCCAGCTCAATGCTTGAGGTCACCAGACTCATCGGACCGATGATGGTGCCTTCTGCAATACTCAGGTGGCCAAGAATTCCGGCCGCACCACCAATCTGACAATAGGCTCCAATTGAGGCACTTCCAGCGATGCCGACACAAGCGGCAATTGCGGTGTGATCCCCAATCGTGACATTGTGGGCAACCTGAATCTGATTATCGAGCTTTACTCCATTACCGATTACCGTGTCGTCTAGGGTTCCACGGTCAATGGTGGTGTTGGCACCGATCTCAACATCGTGTCCAATCCGAACGCGGCCAAGCTGCGGGATCTTCAACCACGATCGATCGGGCTGGGGCGCAAAACCAAAACCATCGGCACCGATTACAGCTCCGCTGTGGAGAATCGCGCGCTCGCCGATGATGCACTCGTGGTAGACCGTCACATGGGGATAGAGTAGCGACCCCGATCCGATCTCAACGCCAGCGCCAAGCAGACACCCAGCTCCGATGTCACAGTCGTCCCCAATCACACAACCCGGACCCATCACAACGTTTGCTGCAACCCTAACGCGCTCGCCAATGATCACGCTCGGGTCAATTGTGGCTAAAGGGTGGATTGCCGTTTCGCCAACGCCGACTTGGCGCTGGCGCGTAAACAGCCATCCTGCCGCCTTGGCAAAATAAAGATAGGGGTCGGCCGTTTCAATACAGGTGCAGGAGAGCCCCGCCGACCGCGCAAGCTGCGCATCCTGCAGAATCAACAAAGAGGCCCTGGACGATTTGAGTTGATCATGCAGGCGGGGGTTTGATAGAAAACTCGCTTCCCCCGGGCCTGCCCGCACGAGACTTGCGAAACGAGATATCCGCGTATCTGCATCCCCAACCAATCGGCCACCGAACGCAGAGACCAGATCCTGTGCGCAAGCGCTAGTCTTAAGTGGTGTATCCAAGCGCGGGTTCCCTCGAGCCCGATTGGATTAACGAGCCGCGGAGTTCAGTGACCGAATAACCTTCTCGGTAATGTCGATCTTGGGCGATGCGTAGACCGCCTCTTGGAAAATAATGTCGTACTTTTCGGCCTCCGCGATCTGACGTATCGCACGATTAGCCCGCTCGATTACGGTGGCCAACTCCTCATTTCTGCGCTGGTTGAGATCTTCACGAAATTCACGCTGCCTGCGCTGAAGATCTCGCTCCAATTCAGCTGCCTCCCGTTGGCGTTTACCGCGCTCGGACTCCGGCATCACCGCCGCATCACGCTCGAGCTTAGAGGATGCCTCCTTCAGTTTCGCGGCGGTCTCTTGAAGGCCCTTCTCACGCTTGGCAAATTCCTGCTCAAGCTTTTGCTGCGATGCCTTCGCAGGCGCAGACTCGCGCAAAATACGCTCAGTGTTCACGAAACCAATCTTTGAGTCCTGTGAAAAGCTGGGACCCGCCCAGAGTAAGGCGCACCCGACAATCGCTAGACCCGGGTTTTTAAATGAACGAAGAGCAGATCTCAACTTAAGGCTCAAAACAAGACTCCAAGGAGTTAATGCCCTGATTTTCGCATGAATCAGGATTTTTCAAAGGCAGCCCAGGGGCCGCCCCGACAAGAGGGCAGAAATGCTTCTAGCTTAAAACCCGGTACCGATTTGGAACTGAAGCCTCTGGGTCTGATCGCCCGTTTCTTTGCGAATCGCACTACCCATACTGAGCTTTAAGGGGCCCACAGGCGAGAGCCATGACAAGCCAATCCCGATAGAGGCGCGCAGATCGCCAAACTCGACCTTCTCGCTCTCTTGCCAGACTGTTCCCGCATCAATATAGGTAAATAGTCGAATCGTTCGATCCTGAGCCATACCGGGCAGGGGGAAGAGCAGCTCACTGTTAAGCACTAGCTTACGGTTACCACCGAGCGAGGAGCCATCTGAGTCGCGGGTGCCAATTCCACCGCCCGAGAAGCCTCGAACCGAACCGATACCACCGACATAGTAGTTCTTAAGAATTGGGTAATCCCGTCCACCAAGGCCTACCCCCCAGCCGATATCGCCGTTTAGGGCCAAGGTGACGCTACGGGTGAGCGGATAGAAATACTGGTGGCCATAGTTGAGCCTTGCATACTCTAGGGTACCCGCAGGAGTTGCGTAATCGAAATTCAGATACTGTTGGCGGCCGCGCGTTGGCGCAATCGCGCTGTCTCGGGAATCCCGCGACCATCCGAGAGTTAAAGAATAGGCATCAAGATCGGTGGTGCCGAACCGATTGACCTCGGTCTGAATACGAGTAGGCCACAACGAACGGGTTCCGCCGTACTTGCTAAGTTCGTAGTTACCGCCCAGGAAGATACGATCTTCCTCGGTATAGGGAATTCCGAACCGCGCACCAAGGCCTTGTGAGGTGACAGAGTATTTGTTGGCACTGACGAGTTCGTCCGGCTCAAACTTACGCGTATAGATATCCAGAGAGCGGCTCACGCCATCATCGGTCCAGTAAGGATCGACGTGAGTTACCGCAAAGGTCTGCCGAAGTTTGCTGCTATTGACCTCCAGAGAGAGGTTTGTGCCGGTACCCAGGAAGTTCTGTTGGGTAATCGAGCCTGACAACACAAGGTTATCGGTGCTTGAGAAACCGACACCAAGGGTTAATGCCCCCAAAGGCCGCTCCTCAACTTTGATATTGACATCCACCTGATCGGGGGTTCCCACAACCGGGGCCGTATCGATGCCGACATCCTTAAAGTAACCGAGTCGGTCGATTCGATTGCGTGAGAGTTTAATTCGGTCAGCGTCATACCAGGAGGCCTCGAACTGACGCATCTCCCTGCGGATCACCTCGTCGCGGGTTTTAGAGTTGCCGCTAATGTTGATGTTGCGCACATAGACACGGCGACCTGGATCGACCTGCATCACGAAGGTCACTCGGCGCTTCTCACGATCGATTTCCGGCAGTGGCGTGACACTCGCAAACGCGTAACCTAACTCTCCAAGGCGATCATTAATCGATTTGCTGATATTCTGGAGACGCTCGTTATTGAAGACCTCGCCTGATTTGATCGTGATTAATTTCGCGAACTCATCATCACGGCCAAGCATATCGCCCACCAGCTTTACATCCTGGATAACAAACTTCTCGCCTTCATTGATCACGATCGTGATGAATACATCTTTACGATCAGGGGAGACCGAGACCTGTGTTGAATCCACATTAAACTCAAGATAGCCTTGATTGAGGTAAAACGACCTCAGAGACTCAAGGTCACCAGTTAGTTTCTGGCGAGAGTACTGATCGGCCTTGGTATACCAAGACATCCAGGTGGGCGTGGAGAGCTTAAATTCCTCTCGCAGCCGTGACTCTTTAAAGGCCTTGGCGCCCACGATCTTAATTTCTTTAATGCGGGCATCCTCGCCTTCGTCAATCGCCAGTTGAATCGCTACGCGGTTACGCTCAAGGGGTGTCACCGTTGAGACAATTTTTACGTTGTACTTGCCACGACCGAGGTACTGACGTTTGAGCTCCTGTTCTGCACGATCCAGAAGCGCCCGATCAAAGATCCGTGACTCTGCAAGCCCCGTGTCGCGGAGCGCCTTTAAGAGCTGATCCTTCTCAAATTCCTTCGACCCGCTGACCTCAACAATACCAATGGCGGGGCGCTCTTCAACGGCAATCACCAAGACCTGGCCGTCGAGCTCGATCCGAACATCCTTAAAAAATCCTGTCGCAAAGAGGACCCGAACAGCCTCAGCGGTGCCCTGCTCCGTGACTCGATCACCAATCTGAATGGGGAGGTAAGAAAACACGGTACCTGGCTCGATGCGTTGCAAACCCTCAATCCGGACATCGCGAACGACAACACCGAGCGCCTGTGCAGCGGGGGACTCGGCTGGCGCAGCGGTGGCAGGCGGCTGTGTCTTGAGTGGGCTTTGCCCGTAGGCAATTACGGGATTTAGAACCAGTAAGGCAACTGCAGCAAGACCCACCGTCGATAGTGCCAAGGGCGCCAGTGCCGCTTTACGCGCTGAGAACATAAGGTTCGGACTTCCTAATAAGTTGTGATTCGGCACCCAGATTCCTACCATCCCGCAAGCCGGGAAAAATCGTTAAATAAAGCGACCGTCGTCAGCAGTATTATCAGGGCAACCCCCATCCGACGGCCGGCATCCTGAACCTCAGCTGATAAGGGGCTACCCCTGACAAACTCCCAGAGATAATACAAGAGGTGTCCCCCATCAAGCATGGGGATTGGCAGAAGGTTGAGCACCGCAATACTGATGCTGATCAAGGCAAGAAACCCAATAAAGGGCTGCAACCCACTGCCAGCCGACTGACCCGCCGCATCGGCAATCGTAACCGGGCCACTAATCTGGCGCCATGAAATCTCCCCGACAATCATGCGGCCCAGGGCTTGGAAGGTCAGAACGGTCATCTCCCATGTTCGACTCACCCCTCTCGAGACGGCGGTGACGAGGTCATCCGAGACTTCAACGGTGGCAACGTCCGCACCAACGACCGCGCCAATCCGATAGACCCCATCAGCACCGGGCTTAGGCCTAATCAAGACCCGTTCTGAACCTACCGAGGGTGTTGAGCCGATCGAATTGGTGTTGGACACGATTAGTTCGATCGGCCTGCCGCCCGATGCCTGCACCCGTGCAATCATGGTCTCCGGCTGAAATACGGGCTCACCACTCACCTGCAAGATCCGATCGCCCACTCTTAGGCCAGCATCCGCCGCTGCACTTGCCTCCTGAATACGTAATATCTTGACTGACTGGCTTAACGGAAGAAGACCAATTGAAGCAATAGCCAGGGCGGGGTCTGCGGCATAGGATGCCTCGGCAGCCCCTTTTGCCCCCGATTCGCTAGGCCCGCCTGGGCGCAGATTTAGTCTGACCTCACGCACTTGAGAAGACCGGTGCTGCAGACTTAGTTCAATCTGATCGCTACCCTCCCCGACTAACGCCTGCGCCATTCGCCAACGCAACTCAGTAAAACTACGAACCGAACGGCCATCGACCGCGACAACCTGATCGCCACCTGTTATGCCGGCAGCTGCCGCAATGCTGCCAGCGGGTGGTTGACCGAGAACCGCCTGGGGCTCCTGCCGATCGGCTGAGAACAGAAATGAATACGCAATGGCCGCAAAAATGAGATTCGCTAAAGGCCCCGCGAAGACAATCCACGAACGAGCGGCCAGCCGCTTTGAATCGAATGAGGCATCCTCCATCCGCACGTAGCCCCCCAAGGGCACGAGGGCAACAACCCATTCGGTTCCTGTTTTCGGCTGGGTCCACTTTAAAACCTCTTTTCCAAACCCAATTGAAAACCGAATGACCTGAACACCGCAGCTACGCGCGGCAAGGAAGTGGCCCATCTCGTGGACAAAGACGAGAATCGCTATCGCAATAAGGAAATACACGAGTGTCATCATGCGGCAAGCCCATCACAGATGGCCTGGGCATGACGGCGTGCCCGCTGATCAATCTCCAATAGACCCTCAAGAGATTGCGGCGCAACGCCAGTCAATTCTCCGAACGCCTCCAACGTCTGCGCGACTACTCTAAAAATATGCCCAAACTTTAGGCGCTCTTTTAAAAAGCAATCGACTGCAATCTCATTGGCCGCGTTGAGCACCGCAGAGGTACAGCCCCCCATCCGTAGGGTCTGGCGCGCTAGACCCAGGCAGGGAAAGCGATCGTTATCGGGCGGCTCAAACTCAAGCTGCCGTGAGGCAGTCCAGTCGAGCCGCGTCACGGGCGTTGCAATGCGCGCAGGCCAGCCCATTGCACAGGCAATCGGCGTGCGCATATCCGGAGAGCCCAGCTGCGCAAGGGTTGAGCCATCCGAGAACTCGACCATGGAATGAACAACACTCTGGGGGTGAATCACGACCTCGATTCTTGACTCTGGTAGTGCAAATAACCAATGAGCCTCGATCAGTTCAAGACCCTTATTCATCATCGTGGCGGAATCGACGGAGATCTTGCGCCCCATTGACCAGTTGGGATGTGCAATCGCCTGCGCCACGGTCGCCTCAGACATTACCGACTTCTCCACCTTGCGAAATGGCCCACCCGATGCAGTTAACAGAAGACGTGTCACAGCCTCGGGTGTCTGGAAGCAACGATAGTTCTCGCCAA
>Ga0255109_1000522_pt1 | contig 10765 bp, 9 predicted proteins | sample Law_Miss_RepB_8h_FD_188471 | JGI IMG/M metagenome (GOLD analysis project Ga0255109, IMG submission 188471) | Freshwater microbial communities from St. Lawrence River, New York, United States - Law_Miss_RepB_8h | ecosystem: Environmental > Aquatic > Freshwater > River | place: USA: New York... | reverse complement strand
ATCTTAATGTTTTTGCTGATGTCGCAGAGCTTGACCACTACTTACTCGCCCGACAAAAGGCGGTTGAGAGAGGCGAATAGCCCTATTCCACCGTGGAGTGCACCTAACTGTTTCAGAAGGGCGCTCCAAAAGCGGTCCAACAAATCTTCATGTCCAACTTTTTTGATCACTTCAAACGCCTCATCCTCGGTATCGCGTTAATCGCAGGCGCCGCAGGAATCCTCCTTTGGTCCGACCTCGGATCACGCATTGGCGCCAAATCGGATTCCACGACAAAACGCATCGCCATCGTGCAAAATGCCAGCCAGCCCATCATGGAAGATGGCTACGCAGGCCTCATCGAGTCGCTCAAAACACGCGGCTACATCGATGGCCAAAATATTTCCATTAAGCGCTTCAACGCTGAACAGGATATTGGAACCGCCAACTCCATCGCCAAAGAAGTGACCAGCGGCTCCTATGACATGATCATCTCGATGACAACCGTGTCGTTGCAGACCATCGCGAGTGCGAACAAAACCGGGAAAAAAGTGGATCACGTCTACGGTTTTGTCTCCAACCCTCCGGGTGCAGGTGTGGGCATCGATCCCAAAGACCTCTCCATCCACCCTCCGTACATGGCTGGCTACGGCACGATGCAACCCATTAAGGAAGCGTTTGAGCTCATCAAAAAGATGAATCCAAGCCTGACCAAGCTCGGGCTGGTCTGGAACTCAGCAGAAGCAAATTCGGTCTCGCAGACCAACTTTGCACGCAAGGTTGCTCCAACCCTTGGCATCACCCTCATGGAAGCCAACGCAGAGAATAGCACTGCCGTCTCCGATGCCGCCGCATCCCTTGTTTCGCGAGGCGTTGAAGCGATTTGGATCAGCGGGGATGTGACTGTCCTCGTTGCCGCCGATGCCGTTATTGATGCTGCACGCCGTGGACGTATTCCCGTCATCACCGTTATTCCACCATCCGTCAAAAAAGGCGCCCTCCTCGATATCGGTGGGAACTACACAATGGTTGGTCGGGCGATGGGAATGCGTGCGGCTGATGTCCTCGATGGTCATCGGCCAAGTGACTTCCGTGCCGAGTTCTATGAGCCGAAGACGGTGACATTGAACAAGAAAGCGCTGGTTGGCCTCAAAGGGACATGGAGCATCCCGGCAGATATCGAAGCCCGCGCCAGCCTAATCATCGATGAAACCGGTGAGCGCAAAATCAAGCAGCCTGAGCAGCTTCCATCCGATGCGACCAAGCCCGAGACATGGAAAGTCGCCGCGGCTAAGTCACCAGCTGCGCTACCGGCGACCGCCAAGGAAGGCTCTAAGTAACCTCGATGCAGATTACGCGTAACGCACAGGATACCTACCTGATACTGGTGCTCGATGGACGTCTCGATGGCAGCTCGGCTGACACGCTTGCCGATGCGATCGAAGCCGCTATTCAGGATGGTAACCATCAAATTCGCCTTGACTGCGATGCGGTTGAGTTCATCAGCTCCGTTGGAATCCGCACGCTCCTCCGCTTTTACAAACAACTCAAGGGCGTCGGAGGCCAGCTTGCACTGAGTGCCGTCTCAAGCGGCGTCAATGAAGTCATCAAGCTCGCCGGACTGGCAGATTTTCTTCTCGATAACGCCCGCGATAACATCGACCGCATCAATGCCGCACTCCGCTCCAACGCTCCACGTCAGCTCGGAAACTTTGAGTTCAATGTGCATGCAACCAGTGACATCCCGGTCGTGATGCACGCGCTGGGTGATCCGCAGAAGCTGGGGAGCGTCCAGGATGAGCTTCGCCCAGTGATGTTACCCCGTCACACACACGCTGTTGGTCTTGGCTGTCTGACCGATCCGACATCCGATGATGCATCCCGGCTCGGAGAAGTCATCGCAACCGATGGCATCGCAATCGCCTGGCACACAAACGGGGATGTTCGTCCGGATGATGTGGTCCTGACCGGCGCGATGGTACCAACGGTGACGTTTCACTCTGGGCTGATCGTGAATGGGGAATATGGCACGATGGCAACCATCGAACCTCTGCCAGATGCCCCACACGCGACGGCACTTTCAGACATTGTTGTCAACCTGATGGACCTCACGGAATCCGATGCGGTTGCTTTCACAATGCTAGTCGAAATCAATGGCGTTGTTGGTGCGGCTATACGCCGCTCGCCTGCTGTTCTGACCGCAGAGCCATTTGCGTTTCCGGCCGTCCGCGACAACGTGATGTTCACCACAGAGCGTTCGGTATCACGAGAGGTGGCGTTGATCTCCGGCGTTGCCAGCCGGCGGTGCTGCGGACCGATTAACGTCTACATGCGGCCTCTAAGCCAGGAAAATACGATGGGTCATATCCACGCTGCAGTCTTTCCATACCGGCCGGTGCCAAAGGGAATGCTCGCAATCCATCCAACAGTGAACGAATTTCTTCAGGCTGAAAGGCCAATCGGTGTGTTCCACTGCATCGTGGATGACCGTGAATTCGATGGCATCGGAGAAACCGAAGTCATCCGCGGGGCCATCTGGGTATCCCCAGTGTCCGTGGATGAGTCGACTGTCGGAGGTGCACGAAGATGAGCCTCTTCCTAGGAGCCCTGACCATTGGGCTGATTCTCTCGCTCCTTGCGCTGGGCGTTTATATGTCCTTCCGCGTCTTTAAGTTTCCCGACATCACAGCGGAAGGCTCAGTCACCTTTGGCGCCGCCGTATCCGCCGTGCTGCTCGTACAGGGTATGGATCCGGGCATTTCCTTGCTCGCCGCATTCGCCGCAGGAGCAGTCGCAGGAGCCGTCACGGGCATCCTCCACACAAAGTGCAAAATCAATGAGCTCCTTGCCGGAATTCTGGTCATGACCGCTCTGTACTCGGTAAACCTCCACGTGATGGGGAAGAGTAACATCCCCCTCGTGGATGCCAAGTCGACCAGCACTGTGGCGGAGAAAATCGGCGCTAGGATTTTTGGACAGACCACCGACCTCAACTGGTTTGGCTGGGAAGTCAGTATTCGTGATGCCGGGATGTTGATCTCGATGTTTGCGGTCGTCGCCGCGGCGGCTTTGATCCTCCTGATGTTCTTCCAGACAAACCTCGGAACGGCTATCCGGGCAACGGGTGACAATCCGCAGATGATTCGTGCATTGGGCGTCGATGTCGACATCATGATGATCCTCGGCCTTGCGATTTCCAATGGACTGATCGCGCTTGCAGGAGCCTTGCTTGCGCAATACCAAGGCTTTGCGGATGTCCAAATGGGTATCGGGATGATGGTCTGGGGACTGGCATCGGTGATCATTGGAGAAGCGCTTGTTGGCTCCAACAAGCAGGGGCTTGTAGTTACCGGCACCGTGATCGGGAGCGTTCTATTCCGCCTCCTGGTTGCCATCGCGCTCCGCTGGGGCTTGAATCCAAACGACCTCAAGCTCATCACGGCGCTCTTTGTCTTTGCGGCTCTCGTTGGCCCAACCATCGGGCGTAGCTTTATGAACAAGCGTGGCAATCAACCATCGGGAAGGACTGTCTGACATGCTCGAAATCACGAACATCTCCAAAACCTTCCACCCTGGCAGCGTCAATGAAGTCTTCGCACTGCAAAATGTGTCTGTCACGCTCAACGATGGCGACTTTCTCATCATCATCGGAACCAATGGCTCAGGTAAATCCACGTTGTTGAATGCCGTTGCTGGCTCGTTCATTACGGACAGTGGGAAAATCAGCCTTAGCGGGCATGACATCACCAAATGGCCGGAGCATAAACGGGCATCCCTGATCGGACGCGTCTTCCAGAATCCATTTAGCGGAACAGCTCCAACGATGACTATCGCTGAGAACCTTTCGCTTGCAGCAAAGCGCGGAAAGCCACGCGGGTTCAATTGGGCGCTCGATAAGCAGCTCCAGAGCGAGCTGAGGGACCGAATCCGGACCCTGAACATGGGACTTGAAGACCGCCTGGGAAATGCCATCGGCAGTCTGTCCGGTGGGCAGCGGCAGGCTCTCACCCTCCTGATGGCGAGCTGGCTAAAGCCCGATCTTCTGCTGCTGGATGAACACACAGCGGCGCTTGACCCAAAGAGCGCAGATCAGGTCATCCGGCTCACAAAGGAAATCATCGAGCGGGACCGCCTCACAACGCTAATGGTCACGCACTCGATGCAGCAGGCAGTGCACCTTGGAAATCGCATCATCATGATGCACAAGGGCCAGATCATCCACGATTACAAGGGGGCAACCCGGCAGGGAGTGCGGTCAGAAGATCTCCTCCACCGCTTTGAGGAAGTCCGCCGGCGTGAGCAAGTGGATGTTCGTGTCGCAGAGCTTTTACAGAGGATGTATGTCTAAAAACCAGGAGGTGCTGGCAGTCACCTCTGTACGCCGTAATGTTGCATTATGGTTTCTTGCTGTCAGCACCCTCCTGCTCCTTGCGGGAATCCTCGGTTTTCAACGCCTTCGCGGCGAAATGGTCCGGATCGCAGCCGGTTCTGAAGAGGCTGCCGTCGAGTCTGTTGTCGAGCAGCTGACGACTGCGGATGCCATTTACCGCCAGCTAACCACTGCCAGTCGAAAAGTTCTTGAGGCGGAAGCAACACGCTACGGCGCGGCATCGATCCGTGGGAATGCCGTCATCTCCGAAAAAACCGTTCCAAACCTCACCTTTGGCACTCGCAGCGCGGTCGCTGATTATGTTGTGGTGGATGGCATCAAGTCCCGGATGGGAGGAACCGCAACCCTCTTCGTCCGCTCCGGGGATGACTATGTCCGTGTTGCGACCAATGTCATCAAGGCGGATGGCAGCCGAGCCATCGGAACGGTGCTTGACCCAAAAGGGCCAGCCTACGCCGCAATCTCCCGGGGTGAAGCGTTCACCGGCGTGGTCGACATTTTGGGTGTTCCCTACTTCACGAGCTATGCACCAATCCGCTCGCCTGACAAACAGGTCATTGGCGTCTATTACACTGGCTACAAAATCGAGACGCTCGCAGGCGTCGGAGAAGGCATCGGCAGCATCCGCATCCTCGACAATGGCTTTGTCGCACTCCTCGACCGTAAGGACACTGTGCTGTTTGCCAGCCAGCATGTCCCAGTTAAAACCGTAGAGAGCGCTGCGGCTAAAAGCGCCGGGCTTGGCCCAAAGGTTGCCATCAATGTTGCTGGACACGAGGTTCATAGAAGCACGTTTGCTCCTTGGGGCTTTGATATTGTCGCGACTACCTATGAACCTGACCTGACATCCCGAACGCTGGCCCTCGTTTGGGGAGTCCTCGGCCTTATCGGCGCCGTCGTCCTCCTCGTCCTCGCAGCAAGCTATATCTTCGCCGGGCGGCTCTCAAATGCGCTCCTCACCGCGAAACTCCACGAGGATGCCGCACGTAAGGCATCCGCGCACGCACATGAAGCACAGCTCGCCGCCGAAACCGCACGCATCGAAGCGGTTACTGCACGCGATGATGCCGAAGCCGCTAACCGGACCAAGAGCGCATTCCTTGCCAACATGAGCCATGAGCTCCGGACACCGATGAACGCCATCATCGGATACAGCGAAATGCTCGCCGAAGAAGCCGAGGATGCCGGTGTCGAAGAGTTCATCCCAGACCTCAACAAAATCCAAAGCGCTGGTAAGCATCTCCTCTCGCTCATCAATGACATTCTTGATCTCTCGAAAATCGAGTCGGGCAAGATGACGGTTTACCTCGAGGCATTTGATGTCAAATCACTTGTCGAGGATGTTGCAGCAACCGTCAAGCCGCTACTTGCGAAGAACAATAATCAGCTCATTCTGAACATTCAGCCCGACCTCGGCCCGATGACAAGTGACCTCACAAAAGTCCGTCAGACGCTTTTCAACCTGCTGAGTAATGCTTCCAAGTTCACGGAAAATGGCACGATCACGCTTAGCACACAGCTCGATCAGAGTGGTTTGTCCAGCAACGTAACCTTTGCCGTTCAGGACACCGGTATCGGGATGACACCCGAACAATGCGGAAAGCTGTTTCAAGCGTTCAGCCAAGCGGATGCATCCACAACGCGGAAATATGGTGGCACCGGACTCGGACTCGCCATCAGCCGTCGCTTCTGCCAAATTCTCGGAGGAGACATCACCGTCGCCAGCATACCTGGAACCGGCTCGACCTTTACCGTCATCCTGCCACTGCAATCCGTCGACACAACCGCTACGGAACACCATTCGGAAACGCCAACCCCACAGACAAAGCCTGCCACCGCTGCGACACAATCTGCCGATACAGGCTCATCACGGGGCGTGATCGTGGTCATCGATGATGATGCGAACGTTCGCCACCTGATGGAGCGCTTCCTGAACCGGGAGGGCTTTACGGTTCACACAGCCGCGGATGGCGCCAGTGGCGTTGCTCTGGTTCGCCAGTACAAGCCGATGGCGGTGACATCGGACATCATGATGCCTGGTATGGATGGCTGGAGCGTGCTTTCGGCGATCAAAAGCGACCCGGAAATATCTGATATTCCTGTGATTATGCTCACGATGGGCGATACGCAGGAGCTTGGGTTTGCCCTTGGTGCCTTCGACTTTCTGAGCAAGCCGCTGGACCGCAATCAGCTGCTCAAGGCCCTTGAGCGTATCAACCTGCCTGCATCCAGCGAGACGGAAATCCTGATCGTCGAAGATGACCGCGATACTCGTGAGCTACTCCAGCGGACGCTTGAGCGTGAAGGTTGGAAGGTCCTCACGGCAACCGATGGAGTCAATGCGATCGAGCTTCTTGCGGGGGCGACACGGGTTCCTGACCTGGTTCTCCTCGACTTGATGATGCCCCGCCTCGATGGTTTTGGCGTCCTCGATGCGATTCGCAAGAATCCGCTCTGGGCGAGCATCCCGGTTGTGATTCTGACTGCCAAGGATTTGACCATCGATGAACGGATGCTCCTCAGCCAGTCGAGCGCCGCGATTCTGGAAAAAGGCGCGGTACCACCGAGCGAAGTTTTGGAAAATCTGCGGTCGCAGCTCACATTCATCAACTCAAAGCGGACCAGCAGCTGATGTGTACACCTGTGAATGCTGGGATAGGATAGCGGCACTATGGCTACTGTATTGATCGTCGAAGACAACGAAATGAACCGTGACATGCTCTCCCGGCGGTTGGAGCGCCGAGGCTTTACCATCCGCATCGCGGTGGATGGCGCTGAAGGCGTAGCGATGGCCACGGCTGATATCCCTGACCTTGTGTTAATGGATATGAGCCTTCCCATCATGGATGGCTGGGAAGCCACGCGGACATTGAAGGCCAATCCTGATACGGCGGGTATTCCGGTGATCGGACTCACGGCGCACGCGATGGCCGGTGACCGCGAAAAGTGTCTTGCGGCTGGCTGTGACGATTATGACACCAAGCCCATCGAGCTCCCACGACTGCTCGAAAAAATGCAGAGTCAGCTCGGGGACAAGTTCCCCGCATGAGCCAAAACCAGCCAGCTCCAAGTAGCCACGCCATCTTCGAAGCGGAAGCCCTTTCGCATATCCGGCACGAGCTCCGGACGCCGCTTAACCAGATCATCGGATATTCCGAAATGCTCGAAGAGGATGCAGTCGATGCTGGCCAGGATGCGCTGGTACCGGACCTTCAGAAAATCCAGAAGGCAGCACGTAACCTCGATGGCCTGATCCAAACGCACCTTGGGACGCATGTCTTAGGCGCATTGGATGCGGTGATCGCCGATGATGAAGTGCATTCAGGCGCGGCGGGTGAGGCTCGTCAGCCGATTGGCTTTGCGATCCCGGATGCCGATGATGCTGCGGAAGTCCACCTGACACAGCTCTGCGGACATGTGCTTGCAGTGGATGACAACGAGAGCAACCGTGACATGCTGTCGCGGCGCTTGCTTCGCCATGGCCTGACCGTTGAAGTTGCTGTCAATGGCATCGATGCCCTTGCCCAGCTGGAAGCAAAACCGTTTGACTTGGTGCTGCTTGACATCATGATGCCTGAGCTGGATGGCTATGAAGTCCTCAAGCGGATGAAAGCCAGTGACAACCTCCGGCACATTCCGGTGGTCATGATTTCGGCATTGGATGAGCTTGAGAGCGTTGTGCGATGTATCGAGGCGGGTGCTGAAGACTACCTTTCGAAGCCGTTCAACCCTACATTGCTCCGTGCTCGTATCGGGGCCTGCCTCGAAAAGAAAGCCCTGCGCGATCAAGAACAGGAGTATTTGGCGACGATTGAGACGACGCAAAAGCGTCTCAAGCGCGAGCTAGATGATGCGACAACCTACGTCCGCTCCATTCTCCCGGAACCCGAGACCAAGCCGTATCCGATTGACTGGGTCTATACGCCATCCACAGAGCTCGGCGGGGATGCGTTTGGTTATCACTGGATTGATGATGACCATTTTGCGATGTACCTCCTCGATGTCTGCGGGCACGGAGTGGGCGCGAGTTTGTTGTCGGTTGCCGCCATCAACGTGATGCGGAATGGATCAATCGCCCAGACCGACTTCCGTGACCCGGCGCAGGTGCTGACCCGTCTGAACAATATGTTCCTCATGGAACGCCAAAACAATATGTACTTCACGCTGTGGTACGGCGTGTTTCAGAAGAGTACACGCAAGCTGACCTTTAGTGGTGGTGGGCATCCGCCATCGTTGTTGTACACAGGCGACATTGATGGTGGCGAACCAGTTTTGCAGGAGCTGCATCGTGGCGGCTTGCCGATTGGTGCGCTTGAGGATGTTCCCTACGGGGCGAATACAGTCGATGTACCTGCGGATGCGCGGCTGCTTATTTTGTGTGATGGCACCTATGAGATCGAGCTTCCGGAAGGCGGGATGCTTGGACTTGATGGCCTAACGGAGTTCATCCGTCCGCGTGTGGCAAGTCCAACGCTGCTGACTGATATTACGGAATGGATCCGCACGTTCCATGGGGATGGCCCGCTTGAGGATGACTTCTCGCTGGTGAGGGTGCATTTATGTTAGAGCTTGCGCCACGGGAATGGCACTTACTCCCGCAGAACAGCGAGATTAGCCGCGTCAATGGTGAGGTTGAGGAGTGGCTTGCGGGCGCGGATGTGCCATTTGCTGGCATTTACATGGCTAACCTGACGGTTGAGGAGCTGGTCACCAACTGCATTAAGTATGGCTATGCGGGGATGGATACGACCGATAAGGGCATCGATGTTGTGATTTCGATTGTCGGCGGAGAGCTGCGTATCATTTTGTCAGATGACGCAGCGCCGTTTGACCCGCTCGCACAGGCTGCGCCAGACCTCTCGATACCGCTTGAAGACCGGCCAATCGGGGGGCTTGGCATCCATATGCTCCGCCAAATGTCCACCGATTTTACCTATGCGTTTGAGAATGGTCGCAACGTGGTGACGATTACCAAGCAGCTGGTCTAGGCGAGGCGCTGGCGTATCTTTGCGCTGATGCTGTCAACGACAACAACGGTGGCAATGGTGGCGATGACAATCAGGCCGAGGCGTGGATAGTTTGCCGCCTGGTATTGCAGCCCCAGAATAAAGCCGATGCCGCCTGCGCCGACGATGCCGATCACCGATGCCGACCGCACATTCAGGTCGAAACGGTAGAGTACGAACGAGACGAAGTCCGGAAGAACCTCCGGCAGGATGCAGTGTCTGAAGATGGCCGCGGGTGATGCGCCTGTTGTGGTGAGCGCTTCGATGGCGCCTTTGTCCACATTTTCAATGCGCTCTGCGTAGAGCTTTCCAAGCATCCCGATGGAGTGGATGGCGACGGCCATCACGCCTGCAAACGCCCCGAGGCCAAGTCCCTTGATGAACGCGTAGGCGAGGAGGATTTCGGGGAAGGTCCGGATGGCATTGAGCAGAACTTTCCCGATACCGGATGGTGCTGGAGACCGGACGAGGTTGCGTGCTGCGAGGACGCCGAACGGGATTGCCAGGATGCCGGCGAGGAAGGTTCCGAGGGCTGCGATTTGCAGGCTTTCGATCAGACGTTGCTGGACGATGGGCCAGTATTCCCAATCGGGGTGTGCGAACATGTCTGTAAGCATCGTGGCCGCTCTGGGGAAACCAGTGACAATTCGCGCTGGTGTAACATCCATACCGGCCATCGACCACAAGAGCAGCGGTGTGACAACGAGGAGTGTCAGTGTTGAGCGCAGCTTTTGCGTCATACGAGCCGCCTCCGGATGGTGCTAGACAGGGTGTCGATAAGCATCACGACGGCAAACGTTACTGCCGTGATGATGCCGACATTGGTGTAGTTGAGGAAGGCGATTTGCGTTTTGAGCAGCACGCCGACGCCGCCGGCTCCGACAAGTCCGAGAACGGTCGCAGCGCGGACATTGATCTCAAAGGCATAGAGCGTGTAGGCGATGAACTCCGGGGCGATTTGTGGGAAGACTCCATGTCGCGCTTGGAGGATACGGGTGGCGCCTGTGGTTGCGATGGCATCCATTGGTCCGCGGTCAATCGTCTCAACGGTGTCTGCGAGGAGTTTTGCGACAACGCCAAACGAGAACACGAGCAGTGCGAGGAAGCCGGGGAACGCTCCGATGCCGAAGGCGCTCGCAAGGAGTGCCGCGAGGACGAGGTCGGGGATGGTCCGGATGAGGTTTAGCAGGTTACGCGTGATTTGGTAGACCCATTTGTTTGGCGCGACGGTGCTGCTGGCCATAAAGGCGACGGGGAGTGCGAGAGCTGCGCCGAGCATGCTGGCCGCGAGGGCGATTCGAATCGTTTCGACCATCGGGGGGATGAGCTGGCCCGTAACAAAGTCCATCGGCCACGGGGGAAGCATCCCTTTGAAGAAGCGCAGGACATT
>Ga0255109_1000514_pt1 | contig 10814 bp, 4 predicted proteins | sample Law_Miss_RepB_8h_FD_188471 | JGI IMG/M metagenome (GOLD analysis project Ga0255109, IMG submission 188471) | Freshwater microbial communities from St. Lawrence River, New York, United States - Law_Miss_RepB_8h | ecosystem: Environmental > Aquatic > Freshwater > River | place: USA: New York... | reverse complement strand
GGCAGGCACCAGGGGCGAGTGACGAGTCCCCTGTATCCGCCCGTTGCTGAGGTCCGCACCCTTGGCGAGCAGCAGTGCCTGGGTTTCCACGAACCGATGGAGGTGCATCACTTGTTGACGAGCGATCACCTTGCGGGGGGAAAGATGGTGTTGTGTCGCCCGGCGTTTAGGATCTGGGGAGGAAGACGGTTGATGAGCAAGTTGGTGAATCTGGGGTGTGATGCGCTCTGGGGGGCTTCGAACGTCGATTTTCCGTTCTTGTCCACTTGCCGCGATGACGATCACCTGCTAGAGAAATGGACTATGTCTGCCAACTTCGCAGCCAATCTGCTTCCCGGGCTTACCCGCGAACGACGGGTTGCGGGTGCTCGGTGGGGGTCGGGCGAATGAATGGGCGATTAGGGCAGTACCGCTATCACCGCAGCAGCAACCGACAGTGGCGGCGCGATGCCGCGGCTCACGCTGCTGGCGTCGCCACGGAAGACCAGTGGTACGAGTATGACGGTCTCTACCAGGTGGGCGAGTTCCAGCGCGGTACACTTTCCGGCAGCTATCCGAACTTTTCGGGCATCACACCCGTGGCCCAGAATCAGGATTGGAACTACGATGCCATGGGGAATTGGCTGGGCTTCCAGAACGATGCCTTGAACCAGACCCGGCAGTTTAATAATGTCAATGAGATCACCAGCATCAATGGGCCATCCGGCGTGGTCACTCCGCAGTACGACCCGGTCGGGAATATGACCAGCATGCCCGCTGTGAATAATTGGACCACCGCGCAGACGCTCAAGTGGGATGCATGGAATCGCCTGGTGAGGGTCGGCGAAGGCAGCAGCACCATCGCCGAATACAGCTATGATGCCCTGTTCCGCCGGTTGACCAAGACGGTTTCCGGCACCACGCGCCGCTTCTACTACAGCGACCAGTGGCAGATCATCGAAGAATACGTGGACAGCGGAACGAACCCCGAAAATCGCTACTGGTATGGCCTGCGAGAAATCAATGACATCGCGCGGAGGCAGCGATACTCCTCCGGGACCACCCTCCAGGATGATCTCTACGCTCTGCGCGAGACGATGAACGTCGTCGCCCTCGTGAATTCAAGCGGCATCGTCACTCAGCGCATGGCCTACGAGGCGTTTGGTGCCGTCCGATTCCTGACCAGCGCCTTCGCCGCTGGCAGCAATGCCGACGGCTGGGACCTTCTCTTCCACGGGCACTACCGCGACGCGGACACGGGGCTCTACCAAATGCGGTTCCGCAGCTACCATCCGATTGCTGGGGTCTGGCTGAGCCGCGATCCGATCGGAGAGGAGGGTGGGGTGAATTTGTATGAGGTGGCTGGGAATGATGCGGTCAGCAATATGGATGTTCTGGGGTTAGCAGTGTATTTCTCGCATGTTCCGGAAAGTGTCCAAAAGTGCCGGGAGTTCTGCGAGAAAGCCTGTGGTGATCTGAAGAAGGCATTCAAAGCTTTTAAATACGATAAAATCAAGCGTTTGGATCATATTGAAATCATCGGCCCGAGAACCTATAGAGAGCATAACATCACCTATTACACGTGCAGCTGCCTTTGCATGGACGAGTACTACTGCAGTCCGGGTCCGTTTGCCAAGGAATCGATTGAAGCCAAGCGAGCAGTAGCGAGCACCGAACAGAAGCTGGAGATTTGGGCATTGATGATCAAGCATGGTTGCCACCACTGTGGCACGCAGGTAGGGCGCAATCAAACAGTGGCCGATCATCAGCCTCCCAATGCACTGCTCCCCAAGCCAGCTGCGCGTGGTAAGTTTTCGGATCCTCGACATGGGCAGCGGCTCTATCCGCAATGTGACAAGTGTCGTGCGGTTCAAGGTGGAACAATCACCGGGAATAGGCTTCATGAAGAATGGTTCAAGCGCCAACCCGGGCAAGTGTACAGCGCTACTGGTGCTGGCGATGGCCGCTGGGAATGGTGGGATAATCGTGGAGACAGCAATCGCTAGTTATACAATCCAATCACTGTCGCTATAGTGCTATTATGAAAATCGTGCAAATTTTAACAGGATTACTGCTGCTGGCTCCGATGATTTGGGTCTTTGCCGTTGTGGCTGCGAATTCGCGGCAAACCGGCCAATGTTCCCATGATGGGCGGAGTGATCGGGTGAACTCCGTTCGGTTTGAATCGAACGAGAATGAAGGGCCCAGTCTTCGAACCGAAGTGCATCGCTCGGAAGTTCGTGTCCTCGTTTTCTCGGCTTTGCCAGCTTTCGGGTCCTTTTTGGCAAACAAAGTCGCGGCAGTAATTGGTTTGATTGCGACGGTCATCGCGCTCTTGTGTCTAGTCCGCCTTTGCATATGACTCAATGGCGGTTTGAAGTTCCAAGTGGAACGGGAATAAAGAGAATTCAGGGATGCGGCATGACTGAGTGTCTGGAGGAACCGGGGAGCAGGGCGGGGCGGAGGCGTGGGTTTTCCGTCGAAAGTGCACCTGTGAAATCGGTGAACCATCGCGATGCGCACTTCAGTGGTGGCGCGCCGAGGACGCTCGATTTGGGAAGAGTTTTGCGGCACCGTTTGCAAATGGCGGCAGTATGCCGCCACTCCCAGTAAGCCATGTCGCTGCCGCGCAGGTTCATCATCGATAACTACCAGTCCCCAGGCGACACGCTGATGCTGACCGCTGCGGTGCGGGATCTGCACCTTTGCCACCGAGGTCGGTTCATCACGGATGTGCGCACGCCGAGTCCGGATCTGTGGCTGCACAATCCGTACCTCACCCCGCTATGCGAGGATGACCCCGGTGTGGAGCGGTTGGTTTGTCACTACCCATTGGTTCACCGGAGCAATCAGGAGCCGGTTCATTTTCTGCACGGGTTCATGGCGTATCTGAGCGAGCACCTGAACGTGCCGATAGCGCCGCAGGCATTCAAGGGCGACGTCCACCTGAGCGCTAAAGAGAAGGCGGAGGAGCCGCTGGTCCATCGGCTGACGGGTGACACAAGTCCGTACTGGATTATCGTGGCGGGTGGCAAACTCGATTTCACGATCAAGTGGTGGGCCCCGGAACGGTATCAGGTGGTGGTGGATCATTTCGCGGGGCGTCTGCGGTTTGTCCAAGTCGGGGCGGCAGGGCATCATCATCCGCCGCTGCGGGGGGTATTGGACCTGCGCGGGAAGACGTCGCTGCGCGAGCTGGTGTTGCTGATGCATCACGCTGCAGGGGTAATCTGTCCTGTGACGATGCACATGCACCTGTGCGCCGCGGTGGAAACGCCGCTGGGGTGCCCGCCGCTCCGGCCCTGCGTGGTGGTGGCGGGTGGTCGCGAGCCGCCTCACTGGGAGGCGTATCCGGGTCACCGTTTCCTGCATACCGTGGGGATGCTGCGCTGCTGCCAAAGTGGGGGTTGCTGGCGATCGAGAGTGAAGCCGCTGGGAGATGGCGACCGCAAGGACGAGTCAGGGAGTCTCTGCCTGAATGTGGCGGGCGAGCTGCCGCGGTGCATGGACATGATCACGGCGGATGATGTGATCAGGGAAGTTGAGCGGTTCGCGGGGTATTGGGATTCGGAGATGCGGAGGCGAATCGTGAAGAAATAAGACGAAAGAGAATAGTGAACGATGAAATCTGAAATGGAAGATCAGGGCTTGGGTGTTGACGCGGGTGTCATGAGCCCGGGTTCCTCGGCGGTGGTGAGGGTGCCGTACATCATCGACCTGCCGCATGAGGGGTTCAATCCTTCGATCACCCGTTGGCGGGGGAGGCTGCTGATGGCGTGGCGGAAAGGATGGTTTTCGGCGCGGCTTTGGCTGGGTGAGTTGAGCGAGGACCACAGGCTGTTGTGGGGAAGGGAGATCGATTTTTCCCGGATCTGGCGACTGACGGACGAAGACTGGCTTGAGGACCCGAGGCTGATCGTGGCCGGGGGCAAGGTACTGGTGGCGTTCACTTTCGTGAGGCATGGGAACATCTTCATGGCCCTTGCGACGCTGGACGAAGGGCTTGAGGTGGCGGATTGCCGGATCTTCGATACCGAGCACCGGCGATGGGAGAAGAACTGGCAGTTTTTCGAGCATGATCAGATGCTGCGCGTCGTGTATTATCCGAATCCGCACACGGTCGGGTGGAAAGCAGGGCAGGAGATGCGAATGCCTGCGGCTGATGGGGCGCGGCTGCCATGGGCGTGGGGGGAAGTGCGTGGTGGCACCCCGCCGGTGCGGGTGGGAGATGAATACTTCTCGTTCTTTCACAGCTCGCTGCTTTGCCACTATGTGGCCGGATTCTACGCCTTTGAAGCCAAGCCGCCCTTCCGGGTGACGCGTTGGCCGAAGGAGCCGTGCATGGTGGCCGCGAAGGATAAATGGCGGGGCGGGCACGCTGTGGTGTTTCCGGGCGGAGCCATCCTCGAGGACGGGAAGTGGCTGGTCGCCTACGGCTGGCAGGATGCATTCTGCTGTCTGGCATGGTATGACCATGAAGAACTCCTTGCGAGTCTGGAGACCCGCACACTACCCCCGGTGGCGGCCACCCTTCCGGGCCAGACGCCCTGCGTGAAGCGATTCAGGATGGAACCTCCCCGGGCTGCGGTGCCGGAGCAGCAGGTCTGCGTGAAGCTGGTGACGGCCTTCGTGGACTTGAACCGGCACGAACGTCGTCCGGAGGGTAAGGATGCGGCTTCCTACCTTGAGCATGCCCGTCATCTCTTTGCCGGGAATCCGCCACTGATCGTGTGGCTCGACTGTGGCAACGACCTGACGGCACAGATCCGCGAGGCCGCCGCACCCTATACAAACATCACCGTGCGAGAGTTCCGTGTGGAGGAAACCGAGACATGGAGAGCCGTGGCAAGCGCCGGGCGGCTCGCCCTGCCGAGGCAGCGGGATTTGTGCAAGGACAGTGCGGGTTACCTCGCCGTGGGATTGCTCAAGACGGAGCTCGTGGCCCGGAGCATCTGCGAGGGCGAGATCCCCGATGGAATGCAATCGGGGTGGATTGATTTCGGGATCAGCCATGTGCCCGGGCTTGGCATCGACACCGGTAAATGGCTCTCAGGAGCCATCCGCTCAGAGAGCGATGCGATCAGAATCGCCGGACTGCGCCCCCCTGGAATTTCAGATTCGATGGACTGCATGCGCGGCATTGAATGGTGTTTCTGTGGCGGCTTCTTTGCCGGACCACCGAAACTGCTGCTGAAATTTGCGGGCGAAGTTCTGAGGCAAGTCCGGCATCTGGTGGCCAACGGTGAGATTACCTGGGAGGTAAACCTCTGGGCCCGGGTCCATGCGCGGCACCCAACATGGTTCGCGTGGTACGAGGCCGGGTTCGATGAGCGAATCCTGAAGGGCTGTCAGTGATGGCAAGGGTGGTCCTGCGTTGCCCGAAGATGAACAGTGAGCCAATAAGAGTTCCTCTGCGAGACACTCTGTTGCCCTCGCGCTCGCCGACATCCGCGATAACTGACAGAAAAGCAGGCCGAGTTCCGGATGACCGCAAGCAAGAATCTGCCGCGCGCACCCATCGTCGGAAAAATAAAGTTGCGCTGCCGTCCGGAAATGATATAGTTAGATCCGGAGTGAATTCGGTGACGCAATGCGTCCTCTGAATGCCTTCAATGCGGCAGAAATGACTTCATTATAACTCCATGGAAACGTCTTCTTCCTCCAGTTCCTTCCCTTATGGAACCACCCCCATTTGTTGCTGCTGCTGTGATTGTTATGACGGACAGGCGGGTGACAAGGCTCTGCTGAACGGGTGTGACCGTCCTTTTGACGGGGTCATCAGCCCTTCGGTCGGCGGAGTCGGGGGTGGCGGATTGGGAGTCCCTTTCAGCACTGAGGCGGCGTATGGAAATGTGCCGAGTGGTACCGTTGATACCGGAATTACCGGCCCAAGCATGGGGCCCGGCTGGCAGAGTCACGATCTGTCTGGATTGACATTTCCAGCCTCCGGAAGCGAGATCTATTTCCGTGAGGGACCAAACCAGTTGGAAGTGTTCGTCCCGGGCAGTGCGCCGAATACCTGGCGCGGTGCTTATTACGTCCGCAGCACCATTGTCAAGTCCGGGTCGGTTTATACAATGACGCTGAAGGACGGCTCGAAGCGGACATTTGCCCTCGATGGAAGAGTCACCGGGATCATCGGAGCTGGCGGACAGACGCTGGCAGTCACCTACACAGGTTCGGGTGCCGCTGCGCGCGTCGACACTGTTTCTGGCGGTAGTGGTACGCCTTCAGTGCTGTACAAATATGAATACGACAGCGGAGGGCGAGTGTCCTCTATCACGCTTTCGGTCAACGTAGCGGCTGTCCGGAGGACAGAGTATTCGTATTGGCCGTCCGGGTTGCTCAAGAAGGCGGAGACACAGGAGAAGCGTGGCGCAGACTGGTTGGCGACGGATGCCACGTTCTTCCGATATCACGGCGGCAACACTGGGCTGCTTCAATACATCCTGGGTGATGGAGCCCTGCACCGCATGGACAGTATGGGGATTGACCCTGCGACAGCGAGCGATGATGACATCAAGCCCTACGCTGACAGCCGATACACGTACGATAGCAATGGCCGCGTTCGTACCGTGGCTACTCAGGGAGGGATGAATCTGTGGACGCTTGAGTATGACACCAGCGGCTTCAGTGGGACTACACCGGGTGAATGGACCAGTAAGACCACCATCACGTTGTGCAAAGGCGGTGTCCCTGAGACTGTGTATTCAGTAGAGACGGTCTACTTCAACCGTGGCGGCAGCGTCCTGCTGAAGAAGGTTGAAGCGCTGAATGCAGCGGGAACGCCGGAGATCCTTTATCCGGTATGCCAGATATTCGACTCCAAGGGACGTGTGGTGCGAAGCGTTTCGGCGGCGGCGATTCAGGCCGTGGACGAAAGCTCGGCCACTTTGTTCACCTTGCGCAGCGATGAGGGACTCATTCACGGTTTCAGCTATGCAGACGATCAGGGCGGTGGCATCGCCGATGAGTGGGTCCAGAAGGGCAGTGGCGGCGTTCCGATTCTACAGCGGCGGCATACGTACAAAGCGCAACCGGTGTCATCTCCTGCCATCTGGCTTCCCGACAAGGTCATCGTTTTCCTCAATGAGGAAGGCACCGTCACTTCGGAAACATCCTTCGGCTACACGTTCCACACAGGCACGCTCCAGATCCTGGAGCGCATTACGACGCTGCCGGTCGTTCCGACTACGGAGAATGGGACCGGCGTCGCTGCCACGACGCGGGAAGAGTTCGACATCTATGGCTTCCGCACCAGCAGCACGGATGAGAACGGGGTGGTGACGAAGTATGAGCCTGATGCTGCCACCGGGGGAGTGAAGCAGATGATTGTCGACCCAACCGGTCTCAACCTTGTCACCGACTACGTGCTGGATGACGAAGGCAGGACCATTCTAGAGAAAGGACCGCAGCATGAAATCGACCTTGCGGGGACTCTGACGTCCATCCGCACCGCAGTGTGGACCTACTACCGTGATCCTGAGCATCTACGTATCACCTTTCCTGGATACATCATTCCGGGAGCCACGGAGGATTTGGACACCTGCCACTGCGTGGGTCCGGTCAAGGTTGAGCTCGGTTTCGTCCTGCCCGCATCTCCGGACGGCACCTCGTTCAGTGCAACGACCGAGAGTCCATGGGAACTGACAAGGCTTCCTCAGCCCGAAGATGTCTATCCCCAGTCCGGCTGGACTCGCTGGCAGTCGCGTCAGTTCGCCAAAGGTGGCCGCCTGATCGGGGAGCGGCTCTACCATATCATCCCGGTCAGCGGCGAGGGCATGGTGAATACGAACTATGCTCAGACGGGCTACGAGTACGATGCTGCGGGGCGTGTGGGATGTGTCATTACGCCCGGCGGCACGATGCAGTGGACTGATTTCAACGCCCTTGGGTGGGTCATGAACCGCTTGACCGGAACTTCCTTTGAGAATAGGAAGGTGACTGTGGCCAACGTATATGACGAGCATTCCGTGCTCAAAGGGGACGGCCTTCTGACGAAGACCACCGTTCCGGTGGACGACGTCGCGGCCAACGACCGTATCACGGTTTTGACATATGACTGGCGGCAACGGCAGGAAACCACTGCCACGGATGTGGTTCTCGAAGAGTCGACCACCGCGGTGAAGCTCATCGTCGCCAACACCTACGACAACCGGAGTCTGGTCACGGACGTGAAGGAATACCGGTCAAGTGTTTCCACCGGAAACCTTCTGGGTTGGTCTCAGGTCAAGTTCGATGTCCTTGGCAGACCGTTTCGGAGCATTCGCCATGAGGTCGATGCCGCGACTGGGGCTGTAGGGAATTCCCTCAAAGACAATACTTGGTACGATCCCGCGGGCCGCGTGCTCGTGCGGTGGCCTGCTGGGAGCGAGGCGTTCGAGAGCATCGTCTATGATGCCGCGGGCCGGGCGACAAGCACCTACACGGCTTACCAGCCGGGCTGGGCTTCGGGCATGCCCCTCATCGCTCAGTCCATTGTGATGGAAGAGCGGTTCATGGATTACGACGAAGCAGGCAATGTGCGCTATACAAGAGGCAAGGAACGCTACGACACCGCTACTGGCACCGGCCCGCTGAAGGACCATGGGGCCGCTCAGCCCCAGGCGCGGGTGAGTTACGTTGCCAGTTATCCGGATGCCATCGGCCGCACCGTCGCCACGGCGAACTACGGCACCAATGGCAACCTTGCATGGACAAGGACTCCTCTCATTCCCTCGTGCACGGATGACGTGCTGGTGAATCTGACGGCCATTAATCCCAAAGGGGAGCCATTTCGGACGACCGACCCCATGCTGGCCGTCACCACCCGGACATGGGACGCCGCACGGCGGCTCATCGAGAAGTGCGAGGGCCGCGTGCCGGGCCGCACTCATCCTGCCATCGACCGGAAGACCAACTACGAGTACAATCCGGACGGCAACATCACGCGGCTCAAGGCCCGGAACAACACCGCCAGTGGCATCGAGATTCAGGAAACCGTCTGGACCTACGGCGTCACCACCGCAGGCGGATCGGCGGTCAACAGCAACCTGCTTGTGCGCACCAAAACCTACCCGGACAGTGCCGGGGGTTCCGATGTTGTCACATACACTTACAATCGCCCCGGTCAGGTCACAAGCATGAAGGACCAGGCCGGTCTGGTTCACACCTACAAGATCGATGCCTTGGGTCGCCAGACCAGTGATGAAGTGACCTCGTGGGGCTCCTCGACAGTGGACCAGACCATCAAGCGGCTGATCACGGGCTATGAGGCCCGGGGACTGGTGGCCGCGGCCCGGAGCTTCGGCACCTCGGCCACGCCCGTGAACAGCGTGACCTTCCAGCACAACGGCTGGCGGCAGCTGATCGAGGAGACCCAGAGTCACGAGGGCGGCACCGCGCGCACCATCGTTTATGGGTATGCCACCGGAGCGGCGAACACCATCCGCCGAATCAGCATGACGTATCCCTCCGGGCAGAGCAGCGCGCCGGTACAGAATTACATCTACACTGGCACGCACGCGAACGAATTGAGTCGGGTGAGCGCCATCCGAGACGGCAGTACAGACATCATCAGCTACAAATGGCTTGGCGTCGGCAATCCCGTGGACATCAACTACAACGTTCCCGCGACTCACCTGTCGTATGGCACCGCTGCAGACCACTACGCAGGCCTTGACCGCTTCGGTCGACCCATCAGCGTACCATGGCTCAAGGACAGTAGCCCGGCCCTCGTGCATGCGCAGTACCGCTACGACCGCAGCAGCAACCGCCAGTGGCGGCGCGATGCCGCCGCTCACGCAGCAGGCGTGACCACGGAAGACCAGTGGTACGAATACGACGGGCTCTACCAAGTGGGCGAGTTTCAGCGCGGCACGCTTTCCGGCAGCTATCCGAACTTTTCGGGCATCACACCCGTGGCCCAGAATCAGGATTGGAACTACGATGCCATGGGCAACTGGCTGGGCTTCCAGAACGATGCCTTGAACCAGACCCGGCAGTTCAACAAAGTGAACGAGATCACCAGTATCAACGGGCCATCCGGCGTGGTCACTCCGCAGTACGACCCGGTCGGGAACATGACCAGCATGCCCGCTGTGAGTAATTGGACCGTGGCGCAGACCCTCAAGTGGGATGCGTGGAATCGACTGGTGAGGATCAGCGAAGGCAGCAGCACCATCGCCGAGTACACTTACGATGCCTTGTTCCGCCGGGTGACCAAGACGGTTTCCGGCACCACCCGCCGCTTCTACTACAGCGACCAGTGGCAGATCCTTGAGGAATACGTCGATCTGTCTGCGACACCTCAAGTCCGCTACTGGTACGGCCACCGCAATCTCAACGATATCGCCCGCCGTCAGCGCTACTCCTCCGGAACCACCCTTCAGGACGACCTCTACGCCCTGCGCGAATCCATGAACGTAGTCGCCCTCGTGAACACGAGCAGCACCGTGACTCAGCGCATGGCCTATGACGCGTTCGGAAATACGCGGTTCTTAAACGGCAGCACGTGGGCAGGAAGCGCCAACACCGCCGGTTGGAGCATCCTGCTCCATGCCCACTACAGAGACATCGAAACCGGGCTCTACCAAATGCGGTTCAGATATTACCACCCAGGTCTCGGGGTGTGGCTCAGCAGGGATCCGATTGAGGAAGATGGCGGAATTAATTTGAATTTATCATTTAGTAATAATGCTATCATGGTTAATGATTTGCATGGCATGGTGGTCACAAAAGAGGAATGTCAAGCTATGGCCGCAAGGCCAGCAGATACAGGTGCGCTAACTGCGAAAATTTTGGCCGACATTAAGGCAAGCGGTTGCCTGCCGCCAGGGGTAATCTGTTCCTGCGCA
>Ga0255109_1000504_pt1 | contig 10911 bp, 11 predicted proteins | sample Law_Miss_RepB_8h_FD_188471 | JGI IMG/M metagenome (GOLD analysis project Ga0255109, IMG submission 188471) | Freshwater microbial communities from St. Lawrence River, New York, United States - Law_Miss_RepB_8h | ecosystem: Environmental > Aquatic > Freshwater > River | place: USA: New York... | reverse complement strand
CGGTCCAGCACGGTGTCGGGACCGCGATAGACGAAGAGGTCTTTGATGTCGGGCTTGGGCAGGCGGTGGCCCGCCTCGAAGGCGTCCAGCAGCCCGGGCCATGTCAGCAGCGCTTCGGCGTCTTTCGGGACAATCGTCAGGGTCATAGTCCGGCCTCCTTTGCGGTCAGCAATCCTTCGGCCACCAACCGGGCGGCCCAGCCTTGCCAGCTTTCGAACTGATGGGTGCGCCAGCCCCGGCGGGCGGCGGCGGTGATGTTATCGGCGCGGTCATCGGTAAAGAGCAGGCTTGCAGGCGGCAAGCCGCAATCTTCCTCGACCATTTCGTAGATGCGCGGATCGGGTTTGATGACGCCCATTCGGCCCGAGACATAGAGCCGGTCAAAATCGGTGAGGAAATCCATCTTGGGCAGGGCTTCCTCGAACGAATACTTGCCGAAATTGGTCAGTGCAAAGACGGGAACCCCCTTGGCCCGCAGCGCGCGTTGCAAGGCGATGGAACCTTCGATGCGGGGAGAGGCAAGTTCGATCCAGCGGTCATACCAGAGGCGGATTTCGGCCTGCCAATGCGGGGTGCGGTCGGCCCAGTCATAGATGGTTTCGCGAAACAGCGCGCCCTCATCGACGATGTCGTTCATGCGGTGCAGATCGACCTCGGCAAACAGGGCGCGGCGGCGGTCCTCGCCGATCACCCGGTCATAGAAAGCCTCGGGCTGCCAGCGCGTCAGCACATTGCCGATATCAAAGATCACCGCTTGGGGCTGCGACATCTTGCACTTTCCTTCTGACCGTTTCGCGCCAAAGCGTATAAAGCCCTGCGCCGCAGATCAGCGCAATGCCTGCCCAAGCGGTGGCGTCGGGCCAGGTGCCAAACACCACCACGCCCCAGAAAATCGCCATCGGCATGCCGATATATTCGAAGGGCGCGACAAGGGCGGCCTCGGTGGTGCGGTAGGCCTGGCTCATCATCAGCCCACCGACACCCACCGCTACGCCGGTGGCCAAGAAGGCCCACCAATCGGTGACGGGGGGGACGTGCCAGGGGCGGAACAGGAATTCCCAAGTGCTGCCGGGCGCTTGAGCCATGTGGCCGTCGCCCACCAGAAGGCCAAAGCTGCAGGACACGCAGATGAAGCCAACCTGCACGTAAAAGTTCAGCGTCATCGCGCTTTCGGTGTCGCGCATGCGGCGGGTCATCATGTGGCTGGCGGCATAGCAAAAGGCCGAGATCAGGACGAGAATGGCCGCGGGTTGAATCACGCCTTCGCCGGGGCGGGTCATGATGACCACGCCGAGAAGGCCAACCGCTACGGCTGCCCAGCGCCGGGGGCCGACGTATTCGCGCAAGACCACGGCCGACATCAGCGTGACAAAGAGCGGCGAGACGAAGGCGACCGCAACGGCATCGGCCAAGGGCATCAGCGACAGGCCGACGAAATAGGTGATGTTCGACACCATCACGATGCAGACCCGGAAAACATGCGCGCCGATCCGGCGGGTGCGCATCTGCTGCAGCCCAGCCTTTGAGACCCACATCACGGCGAGCACCAGCGTAATGCCGACAATGGCGCGGATCAGGATGACCTGATGCAGCGCATAGGCCCCCGACAGCGCCTTGATCGCCAGATCGTTCAACGACAGGACGACCCCGCCGCCGAGGGCAAGAAGTATTCCGGTCGTGTTGCTGTTCTGGGCCGCCTGCATGGGTTCATTCACACCAAAACGGGTGGTGGTTTCTATCCTGCCCGCGACATGACCGGCCCGCAAAAGGCCCGGTCGCCGAGATTTTCACATCGGCAGGCGCTTGGCGCGTCAGGCCGGCACGATCAGGGTGAGGCCATCTAAGGCAGGCGACATCTTGATCTGGCAGGACAGGCGCGATGTTGGCTGACGCTCGGCCTCGGCCACGTCGAGCATGGCACCTTCGAATTCACCGACAGCGCCGGTCTTGCTCGCCCAATCGGGGGTAACAAAGACGTGGCAGGTGGCGCAGGACAAAGAGCCCCCACATTCGCCGATCACGCGGGGGACATTGGCCGCGACGGCGGCCTCCATCAGGTTTTGGCCCTCGCGGACCTCGGCGGTGATGGTGCTGCCGTCGGGCAGGATCCAGTGGGCTTTCATAGGGTCCTCATACGTACCAAATGTACCAATCGCGCAGCGCATCGCCTTCAAGGGCGGCGGTTTTGTCGACTTCGGCGCGCTTCATGTAGATGTGGTTTTCCACCAACCCGGCGCCGACGGCATTGGTCAGGGCGGTATCGGCCTGCAGATCGTCAAGCGCCTCGGTCAGGGAGGCGGCCACGCCGTGGGTGGCGTCATTGGTGTTAAAGCCGTCGCCGGTTTCCAAGGGTTGCAAGGGGTATTTGTTCTGCACGCCCAGAAGGGCGGCCTGCAAAACCGTCGCCACAGCGGTGTAAGGGTTTGACGCGGCATCGGCCATGCGATGTTCCAGCCGGGCCTTTTTGCCGCCCTCGGCCGACAGGCGCACCGTGACGTTGCGGTTGTCACCGCCCCAGTTGCACCAGAACCCCGACAGGCTGGCAGGTTGCAGGCGGTTATAGGACAGGGCGTTCGGGGCGATGAGACCCGCCATGCCCTTGTGATGGTGCATCCAACCCGAGATGCAGCCTTTGGCCAGATCGTTCATATTGGCCGGATCACCACGGTCACCATTGGCCAGCGCGTTGTGATCTTTGGCGTCAGTAAAGGACAGGTTCACATGCATGCCAGACCCGCCCTTGGTCAGGATGGGTTTGGGCAGGAAGGTCAGGATGATGCCGTGGTCAAAGGCGATCTCGCGCGCCATTTGGCGGAAGAGAACGACGTTATCGACATGTTCAACGGCTGTGTCGAAGGTCAGGGTGAATTCATACTGCGGGGTGTCATATTCGTTGGTGATCAGGTCCAGCGGCAGGCCGATTTCTTGCGCCTTGTTCCAGATCGCATCGGTAAAGCGGCGCGGGTCGGCAAAGTTGCCGGTGCCGTAGACCACACCGCCGGGGGTGTCATAGGGCACGATGGTGCCATCTTCGTTGCGGACAAAGGCATAGGCTTCCAATTCGATCCCGACCTTGGGCGTCAGGCCCAGCGCGCCCCAAGCGGCAACGGCGCGTTTCAGCGCGCTGCGGGGGCACATGGGAATAGGGCTGCCGTCGCCTGCGTAAAGGTCGCCCGTCACGACCATTGTGTTCGGCTCCCATCCGGTGCGGATCTCATCCGCTTTCCAGCGCAGCGCCATATCGGGAATGCCCTCAAGGCACATGGTGCCGGGCGCTTCGATCAACAGATCCTTGTCGTAATGCACCGAGAAGGTGGGCCGCGCGAAACGGCTTTCGTCGTCTTTCATCTTGGAGGCGGGCAGGTATTTGCCCCGCATGATCGACAGATGATCGCAGAACATCGCGCGCAGGCGCGGGCTTTGGCTGGTCATGGAACTCTCCCTGGGTGCGGTCTGATGCCGCCTATTGCAGTGTCACGCGCACCGGCAGCTCTTTGATGCCACCGATGAAATTCGATCTGAGAAACTTCTGCTCTCCGGCAGGTTCGATGGACTTGATGCGTTTGGCAAGCTCTTCGAACAGCACCCGCACTTCGAGCCGCGCGAGCCACATGCCAAGGCAGACATGCGGGCCGCCTTGGCCGAAGGAGACATGGCGGTTTGGGGTGCGGAACAGGTTGACACGGAAGGGGTCATCGAATGCGCGTTCGTCGCGGTTGCCAGAGGCCCACCACAGTAGGACCTTGTCGCCCTCTTTGACCTGACGGTCGTGGAATTCAAAATCGCGGGTGGCGGTGCGGCGGAAATAGGTGGTCGCACTGCCCCAACGGATGATCTCATCGGCCGCCGTGTCCCAGACCGGACCGCCCGCCTGCATTTGCGCCAAAAGCTCGGGCTGGTGGGCCAGCGCCTGAATTCCGGCGGCGATGGAATAGCGGGTGGTGTCATTTCCGGCGGCGACCAGAAGGCAGAAGAAATTGCGAAACTCGTGTTCCGGCATGACCGACCCATCCGGGCCGGGCTGCAAGATAAGATGCAGGATGCCCGAGGTATCGCCCGAGGCTTCCTTTTGGCGCAAAAGCTCTTTGGCATAGACGAACAACTCAGCCCCAGCGGGGGAGTTGAAGGGCATCATGCGGAATTCATCCGTGGTCATCTTGTCCAGCACATGCTGGGTAAAGTCGGGGTCCGTGTTGGCAATCAGCGTATCGCCCTTTTCCACCAGCCAAGGCAGGTCCGCCTCGGGCGTGCCAAGGATACGGCCCAGCATCCGCATCGGCAGTTGGCGGGCGATGTCCTTGGTGGCGTCGAAGGTGCCTTTTTCCAGCGCCTCATCCAGAATGGGGCGGCAAAGCTCGCGGATCACGGGTTCGTACTGGGCAATCACCGGTTTGGAGAAGGCTTTGGCCACCTTGATCCGGGTCTGCATATGCTCGGGCGCGTCGGTTTCCTGAAAGGTGCGGCGGGCGAGGTATTCCTCATAGGTTTGATCCTCCATCCGGATGCCGCGGGCCGAGGAGATGAGGTCCGGCTTGCCGTTGAGGAACAGGATGTCCTCATGCCGGGTGACCGACCAATAGCCCTTGCCGCCCGACCAGTCAGACCAATGCATCGGGTCTTCATCGCGCAGGCGTTTGAAGGTGTTGTGCGGGGGGCCGGCAAGAAAGCTGTCATGGCTGCCAAGATCGGCATGGCCCGTGTCGGTGGGGGTCCAGACGGTCATGTGGCTTTTCCTTGCGCAATGCCGATTTACAAATATACTAAACGGGTTCATAAATATGTAAAGTGGGAAGATCATGCACATCGCGCTCTTGATGACCAACACCGACGAGTCGGAGTTTGCCCAAGCCCGGCCGAAGGATGGTGAGAAATTCACCACGATGATCCAGTCGGTGCGGCCGGATTGGCGGGTGACGGTCTTTGCGGTGAAGGACGGGGTTTTCCCGGCCGAGGATGCGCGATTCGATGGCTGGTTGATCGGGGGAAGCCCGGCTTCGGTGCATGATTCTGACCCTTGGGTGGGGCAGTTGTTCGCGCTGATCCGGCGGTTGGTGGACGAGGGGCAGCCGATCTTTGGGGCCTGTTTCGGACATCAGGCCATTGCGATGGCCTTGGGTGGAGAGGTGGGAAAGAACCCCGGAGGCTGGGTTTTCGGGCTGGTTGAGACCGAGATCGAGGGCAAGCCAGTTCGCCTTTATGGCAGCCATTTGGAGCAGGTCTTGCGGCTGCCGCAGGGCGCGGTGGTGCTGGGGGGCACGGACGCGTGTCCGGTGGGCAGTTTTGCCATTCCGGGGCGGGTGATGACGACGCAGTATCACCCGGAAATGAGCCACGGTTTCATAAGCGATTTGGTGGAGGAATATGCCAGCGACCTGCCGCCTGAGGTGGTGATGCGGGCACGTGATTCATTGACGAACAAGGCGGATAGTGACGCAATCGCAGAACGGATCGCCCGGTTCTTTGAAGGCCAGCGCTAACGCTCATCGAGCCCGTACCGGGCACTCTTCGCTAGAACAGGGCTGCGAGTGCAGCGCGGTCGATGCCGGGGATGGTCTTGCCGGGGAACTTGAAGGTTGGGGTGTCGGTTCCGGCCACGATGGCGTTGACCACCGATTCCTCCACCGCTTCGACGGCGGCCAGATAGACTGGATCAATCAACTCGGCGTTCAGCTCGACCTGCGGGATCAAAGCGCCAGCGGACTGGGGCATTGCGCCGAAAGCCGCGGTGGAGAAGGCGAGAAAGATGTCACCCGACGAATTGCCACCCGGGGTGCCGCCGCGACCAAGGCCAAGGCCCGCGCGACGGGCAAGGTGGGTCAGCGAAATGGTGGACAAGGGCGCATCGGTGGCGATCACCACAATGATCGATCCGGTTTCCTTGGGCACCAGCCCTTCAAACGGCATCAGGCGGCCAACGGGTTGGCCCAGCACATTGAACCACGGGCGCTTGCCGTGATTGGCCTGCACCAAAACGCCGACAGTATAGGTTTCACCCCCAACCGTGACGCGGCGCGAGGCGGTGCCGGTGCCTGCCTTGAACTCATAAGCGATCATGCCCGTGCCGCCGCCCACCGCGCCCTCGGCCACCGGGCCAGATGTGGCGCTGCTCAGCGCTTCGACAGCATGTTCGGGCTGCACGAACATCGCGTTGATGTCGTTCAGGATGCCATCGTAGGTTTCGGCGACCACGGGCATGGCCCATGCGATGCCGTTGCGGAAATGGTCGGGATAGCGGTCAATCATCCAACGCGTGGCACCCGTGTGGCAGGCCCCGATGCCATGGGTGTTGGTGACCAGAACCGGGCCAAGGAAATAACCGCCGTCCTTGATCCAATGCGTCCCGGTCATCTCGCCATTGCCATTCAGCGTGGCTTGACCGGCGCGAACGGGCTCGGGGTTGCCGGCATCCATTCGGGGAATAATGGCGGTGACGCCTGTGCGCATGTGGCGGTCGGGGTCTTGCAGGGTGCAGAAACCGACCGTCACACCCGCCACATCAGTGATGGCGTTGAGCGGGCCGGGGGTGCCGGGAAAGGGCAAGCCAAGATCACGCGCGCGGGGCATTGCGTCTCCTTTAGATCAGAAACTCGGACAGAATCTCGTCCTGCGTGATGTCGCGATACTGAAAGGCCGCCGCATCCAGCTGATCGAACAGCTTTTGAAAATTCGCCGCCTCTTTGGTCTCGATCCCGATCAGGACGGACCCGAAATTGCGCGCCGATTTCTTCAGGTATTCAAAGCGGGCGATATCGTCATCTGGCCCCAGCATTTCCAGAAACTCGCGCAGCGCGCCGGGACGCTGCGGCATGCGCAGGATGAAGTACTTCTTCACGCCAGAATAGCGTTGGGCGCGTTCTTTCACTTCGGGCAGCCGTTCGAAATCGAAATTGCCACCCGAACTCACACAGACCACGGTCTTGCCCGCAATCTCGCCCGCGAGGTCGGCCAGCACGTCGATCGCCAAGGCGCCTGCGGGTTCCAGCACGATGCCTTCGGTGTTCAGCATCATCAGCATGGTGGTGCAGATGCGGTCTTCGGGGGCGATCAGAACTTCGGCCGGGTTCACCCAAGACAGCGCCTGAAAGGTCCGATCCCCAACCCGGGCCACGGCGGCCCCATCCACGAAATTGTCAACGCGCTTGAGCGTGACAGGTTCACGCGCGGCCAAGGCGGCCGTCAGGCTCGCCCCGCCTTTGGGCTCGACAAAACGATACTCCGTGCCCGGCGACTCGCTACGCAAATAGCGCGTCACGCCCGATGACAGCCCGCCGCCCCCCACAGGCAGAATGACAAGATCGGGCGAGCGACCAAGCTGATCCAACAGCTCAACGGCAACCGAGGCCTGACCTTCGATCACATCCTCATCATCAAAGGGCGACAGGAAATGCGCGCCCTCTTCGGCACAAAACCGCTGCGAGGCGGCAAGCGTTTGGTCAAAATAGTCGCCCGTCAGAACGATGCGCACATGGTCAGCCCCAAAGGCGCGGGTCTTGTCGATCTTTTGCTGCGGCGTGGTCACCGGCATGAAAATCGTACCCTGCACGCCGAAATGGCGGCAGGCAAAGGCGACACCTTGGGCATGGTTGCCCGCCGAGGCGCAGACGAAATGGCCTTGGTCGGGATGGCTTGTCCGCACCTTTCGCATGGCATTGTAGGCGCCCCGCAGTTTGTAGCTGCGCACCGGCGAGAGATCCTCGCGCTTGAGCCAGATTTCGGCCCCATATTTGCGCGACAGAAAGTCATTCCGCTGCATCGGCGTGCGCGGAAACAGATCGCGCAAGGCGCGGGTGGTCTGGCGGGCGGCATCGGCAAAATCGGTCATGTGCAAGATGTGACGAAGCCGCAGGCTTTGCGCAAGGCCCACCCGCGCGCGCAGCCTTGCTTGGCTTGCCCTTTTTGGGATTTCCCGTTAAGCGCAGGGCGCGCATTAGGAGGCCCCCATGCAAAAGCCGAAGAAAGTCGTTCTCGCCTATTCGGGCGGTCTGGACACCTCGATCATCCTGAAATGGCTGCAGACCGAATATGGCTGCGAGGTCATCACCTTTACCGCCGATCTGGGTCAGGGCGAGGAACTGGAACCGGCACGCCAAAAGGCGCTGCTGATGGGGATTGACGAAAAGAACATCCACATCGTCGACGTGCGCGAAGAGTTCGTGCGTGACTTTGTGTTCCCGATGTTCCGCGCCAATGCGCTGTATGAGGGGCTGTATCTTCTGGGCACCTCGATTGCCCGGCCGCTGATCTCGCAGCATCTGGTACGGATCGCGCATGAGACCGGCGCGGATGCGGTGGCCCATGGCGCGACAGGCAAGGGCAACGATCAGGTGCGGTTCGAACTCTCGGCTGCCGCGCTGGACCCGGCGATCAAGGTGATCGCGCCTTGGCGTCTGTGGGACCTGACCTCGCGCACCAAGCTCTTGGAATTTGCCGAGGCGAACCAGATTCCAATCGCCAAGGACAAGCGCGGCGAAGCGCCCTTCTCGGTGGATGCGAACCTGCTGCACACCTCTTCAGAGGGCAAAGTGCTTGAGAACCCGGCAGAGGAAGCGCCCGAGTTTGTCTATCAGCGCGTCACACCCGTGGAACAGGCACCCGATACCGCGGACTATGTGGAAATCGGCTTTGAACGCGGCGATGCGGTCTCGATCAATGGCGAGGCCCTGTCGCCAGCTACGATCTTGGCCCGGTTGAACGAGATCGGCGGCAAGCATGGCGTGGGTCTGTTGGACCTGGTGGAAAACCGCTTTGTCGGCATGAAAAGCCGTGGCCTTTACGAAACCCCCGGCGGCACCATTCTGCTGGAGGCGCACCGTGGGATTGAGCAGATCACGCTCGACAGCGGCGCGGGCCATCTGAAAGATTCGATCATGCCGCGCTATGCCGAGCTGATCTACAACGGCTTCTGGTTCTCGCCCGAGCGTGAGGCGCTGCAGGCGCTGATCGACAAGACGCAGGAACATGTGACCGGCACCGTGCGCGTGAAGCTTTACAAGGGATCGGCCCGCACCGTGGCACGCTGGTCGGACCATTCGCTTTATTCCGAAAAGCACGTGACGTTCGAGGAAGATGCCGGCGCTTACGACCAAAAGGATGCGCAGGGCTTTATCACACTGAACGCCCTGCGCTTGCGCCTGATCGCCAGCCGAAATGCGCGGGTTGCGAAAAAGGGCTGAGACCGCCCACAGCGATTTTGAGGGGGGGTCAGCCGTGGGCTGGCCCCTTTTTCGTTACAGCTTCAGCCGCTCCAACCGTTTGTAATGCGGCAGGGCTTGGTCGCATAGGCGCTGAAACTCGGGCGACAGGGTGGGAAGATCGGCCTCAGGCTCATCAAACCCGGTGGAGGCGTGAACCGCATTGTACCAATGCGGCGCCCAAACCCCGTCGAACGGTTTTGGCCCGGCGGGCCAGCGCAACATGCGGTCGGTGAACGGAATGTTCAGCGACGCGCATAGGCGCGACAGGGTTTCACGCGGTGTGGCGCGGATATCGGCGCTGTCGATGACAAGCGGGGCATAGCCCAGCCAATCGGCCACCTCGTCAAACAGTTCCGCCTGCTGGACAAAGCCAATGTCGGCCAATTCCGGCGCTTCGCGCTTTTTGGCGTAGCTCGCAATCACCCGCGCCGGATGGCGGATGAGGAACACGTTGGTCAGCCCGCGCATGAATCCCCGGTCAAACTCGGGGACCATGTGCAGGGTCATGTGCTTTTGGTAAAACAGGCTCTGTTCGGCGTTTAGAGGCGCAAGGCAGGCTGAAGCCACGGCCCTTGAGTCAGCCAATCCGGCGGCAATTACGGCGTCGCTCATCGGGTGATCCATGCCGGTCTTGTGCAGATAGGCGGCGTAAAACGGCTCGTCCCAGACCTGACAATCGCCCCGCGCGGCGAAGGAATACATCATCGCAGTGGACAGGTTGCGCGGGCCTGACCACATGGCAATGCGCTGAGGATCCGGGGTCATGCACCCACCAGTATCTTGTAAAGCCCGCGCAGCCGCTCGGTCATTGGGCCCATCTGGCCCGTGCCGATCACCCGCCCGTCAATCATGCCAACCGGGGTTTGCGCGCCGAAGGTGCCTGTCAAGAACGCCTCATCCGCCGAATAGGTGTCGACCAGCGAAAAGTTCCGCTCAAAGACCGGGATATCATTGGCGCGACACAGGTCGATCACCTTCTGCCGGGTGATTCCGTTCATGCAATAATCACCCGTGCTGGTCCAAACCTGCCCTTTCTTCACGATAAAGAAGTTGCAGGCGTTGGTGGTGTTCACAAAGCCATGCACATCCAGCATCAGCGCCTCATCCGCGCCCGCTTTCTCCGCGGCAATGCAGGCAAGGATGCAGTTCAACTTGGAGTGCGAGTTCAGCTTCGGGTCCTGCGTCATCGGCAAGCCGCGCAGATGAGGAACAGTCGCCAGCTTGATCGGGCGCGGCAGCTTTTGGCGGCTGTGCTCCATGATGATGACCATGGTCGGGCCGCGCTGGCTGAGTTTCGGGTGCTGGAAAGGTCGGGTCTTGACGCCCCGCGTGACCATCAGCCGGGCATGGGCATCATTGGTCATGCCATTGGCTTTTTGTGTCTCTAACAGGGCGTTAGTGACGCTTTCCTTGGTCATTCCGATATCAAGATCAATGGCCTTTGCGGCCTCGAACAACCGATCCATATGTTCGTCCACAAAGGACCAGCGGCCGTTGTAAAGCCGGATGCCTTCCCACACGCCATCACCCAACATGAAGCCTGAGTCATAGACCGACACCATGGCTTCGGCCTTCGGCACGATGCGGCCATTCACCCAGATCTGGATTTTCTCATTGCGGGCATCATCTTCTGCCTGATGGGTTGAGACATGGTCTGTCATCAAAGCCTCCTTATGTTTGGCGGCAGGCTAAGGGGACAGCGCGCAAAGGCCAAGGG
>Ga0255109_1000476_pt1 | contig 11216 bp, 8 predicted proteins | sample Law_Miss_RepB_8h_FD_188471 | JGI IMG/M metagenome (GOLD analysis project Ga0255109, IMG submission 188471) | Freshwater microbial communities from St. Lawrence River, New York, United States - Law_Miss_RepB_8h | ecosystem: Environmental > Aquatic > Freshwater > River | place: USA: New York... | reverse complement strand
ACCCATCACAATGCCGAAGTCGGCTTTGCCATCGCGCACGGTGCGACCCACGCCTGCGCAGATCGGCGGGTAATCGCAACTTTCAGTTGAGTGTGTACCTTGATCGTCGACCGTGTGTCCGGTCGCGGTCAAAAACGCCACGAGATGTTGTTTGAGATCAAACCCAGCGTGATCTGATCCGATAGCGATACGAAGTGGCCCAGAGGACGTCACGGTAGACATGGGTTTCATCTTAGGTATGACAGGGGCTATTGGATAGGTTGAAATGATGAGTTTGGACCCCCGCACACCGGTGATTGTTGGCGTCGGCCAACAGTTGCAGCGCATCGACAACCCACTTGAAGCCTTGGCCCCCGTCCCCTTCATCGCCAACGCAATTCGCGAAGCCACCAAAGATGCGGGCCTGTCGTCGGTTCCGAATGCCGACTCGATTCGCGTCGTCAGTTTCTTGTCGTGGCGTTATCGCGACCCCGCTCGTTTCATCGCCGAAGAACTTGGTATCACGACTCGTGAAACTGTCGCATCTTCGATGGGTGGTAACAGCACACAGTCGCTCATCAATGCGACCGCTCTCGAAATTCAGTCGGGTGATTTTGATGTGGTGATTTTGTGTGGTGGCGAAACATCGCGTACTCGCAAGCGCGCTCGCGCCGCCGAGATTGAATTGCCATGGCCAGTTGTGCCCGAAGATGTGAAGCCCACGCGCATCATGGGCGAAGAGCTCGTCATGAATCACGAATACGAATTGTCACGTCGCATCGTTGCGCCAATTCAGATTTACCCGATCTTTGAATCTGCAATTCGTGCCGCATCAGGCCGTTCAGTTGACGAACATAATCAACACCTCGGCAAGTTGTGGTCAAACTTCAGCAAGGTTGCCGAAGCAAATCCGTATGCCTGGATTCGCAAGTCAATGACTCCCGAAGAAATCATCACGACTGGTCCGCGTAATCGCATGATTGGATCGCCGTACACCAAAGTGATGAACTCGAACAATGATGTTGATCAATCGGCAGCAATCATTATGTGTTCGGTTGCTGCAGCCGAGCGCATGGGTATCTCGAAAGACAAGTGGGTCTTCCCCATTGCTGGCACCGATTGTCATGAACACAAATATGTTTCTGAACGAGACACCTTTGCCGACACGCCCGCCGTCAAGTTGGGCGGCAAGATGGCGCTTGATTTGGCCGAGACTTCAATCAACGACATCGACATTGTTGATTTGTATTCGTGCTTCCCTTCTGCTGTGCAATTGGGTGCTGCGTCACTCGGTTTATCAACCGATCGCCAACTCACCCGCACCGGCGGGTTGTCATTTGCTGGTGGACCATGGAACAACTACGTCATGCACGCAGTGGCAACCGTTGTTGGCGAGCTGCGCGCTCGTCCCGGTGAAAAAGGTTTGGTGTGGGGTAACGGTGGTTACGCGACCAAGCATGCGTTTGGTGTGTACTCAACGACGCCGCCAACCAACGGTTTCAAGCATGCGTATCCGCAAGATCAAATTGATGCATTGCCGCGTCGCACCGTTGTTGATGTTGGTACATCGACTGGTCCAGCAACGATTGAGGGTTACACCGTCATGCACGATCGCGACGGTAATCCCGAACGCGCCATTGCTCCGTGCTTATTGCCCAATGGCAATCGTGCGTGGGGCATTAGCGATGATGCCGACACCGTGACAGCAATGTGTGAAGGCGAATGGGTCGGACGCGCAGTTCGTCTTGACGCCACTGGCACACTGCTCATTAAGTAACCAACAACTATTTCGTTAAGGCGGACATCATGGACAAGCCCAAAATCATTCTCGATTGCGATCCGGGTCACGATGACGCGTTAGCGATTGTTGTTGCGGCGCGACACACCGACTTGTTGGGTATCACCACCGTGTCGGGAAACGCTCCAATTGAATCGACCACGTACAACACCCTCGTGATGAAAGATCTGTTGGGTCTTGATGTTCCCGTGCATAAAGGTGCGATTCGCCCACTGGTTGCTCCCCCGCAATACGCAACGTATGTGCACGGCGAAAGTGGTCTTGACGGAGCCGATCTTCCCGCACCAACAAGCACGATTGACAGCGAGAACGCCGTTGAATACATCATCGACACTTGTCGCGCTACTGAAGGTGTGTGGCTTGTTCCGACTGGACCATTAACCAACATCGCCATGGCTTTACGCCTTGCTCCCGATTTAGGTGATCGCATTGCTGGCATTTCGTTAATGGGTGGCGGCACGTTTGGCAATCGCACAACATCGGCCGAGTTCAATATTTGGGTTGACCCCGAAGCAGCCGACATTGTGTACAAATACGGCGGACCGCTCATCATGGCTGGCTTGCATGTGACTCATCAGTTCCGTGCGACACAAGAACGTATTGACAAAGTGAAGGCCATGCCTGGGCAGTTGGCCAACGTGCTCGGTGACCTCATGCAGTTCTTCACCAATATGTATATGACTCGTCACTACGGAATGGATGGCGGAGCCATACACGATCCGCTGGCCATTTTGATCTTGACCCACCCGCATTTGTTCACGCAGAAAAATGCCCATGTCGTTATTGAGTTGACCGGCACGCACACTCGAGGCATGACTGTGATTGACGAACGTGATCTGCGTGAGGTCAAGGACGGTAACTGCGACGTGTTGATGACGGTCAATGCCCAAGAGGCGTTCGATGTGATGACCGAGGCCATCGCCCACTTCAGCCACTGACATTTAACGGCGCAAAATGACCTAAAGTCGTCATATGCGTGCTGCCGTAATGCGAGATTGGTCTCTGCGAGTTGACGACATTCCCGAACCCGTCATGGGTGGCGGGCAAGTGCTCGCCAAAGTCTTGGCGTGTGGCATTTGCGGAAGCGACTTGCACATGCTCGTACACGGCGAAGAAAGTCGACGCTTGTCAGCCGAGATGGCCGAAGGTCAAGCACCGAACCCCGGCTCGCCCATCATGTTCGAGCCTCATCGCGACACCGTGATGGGTCACGAATTCTGTTGTGAAGTACTTGACGTCGGCCCTGGTGTCAACAATTTGAAGCAAGGCGACATCGTCGTCAGCTTTCCGGTGACCTTTGATGAACAAGGCGTGCACGGCATCGGATTCAGCAACAAGTACCCCGGCGGTTACAGCGAGCGCATAGTGATCAACGAGATGATGAGCATCAAAGTGCCCAATGGTTTACCAGCCGAACTTGCTGCCATGACCGAACCCTTGGCAGTTGGGGTACACGCAGTTGAAAAAAGTCGCATCGCTCAAGGTGATGCTGCAGTCATCATTGGTCTTGGACCAGTTGGCCTTGCCTGCATCGCCGAACTCAAGATGCGCGGTATCGGACCCATCATTGGTGCCGACTTTTCACCCCGTCGTCGTGCCCTCGCCGAACTACTTGGTGCCGATGTTGTTGTTGACCCGCGCGAAGTGCCGGCGATTGAAGCGTGGCGCAAGATTGATGGCAAAAAGCCACTTGTGATCTTTGAAGCAGTTGGAGTTCCGGGAATGATTCAACAGGCCATGCGCATGGCACCTAAGGATGCACGCATTCTGATCGTTGGCGCATGCATGCAAGAGGACCACATGCATCCCATGTTGGGCATCGGCAAAGAATTGTCGTTGCAGTTTGTCCTTGGCTACTCGCCCGCCGAATTTGGCAACGCTCTCACCGCAATCGCCGAAGGAAAAGTTGATCTGTCGCCGCTCATTACTGGACGCGTTGGCATTGAAGACGTACCTCAGGCATTCAAAGATCTTGGCGATCCCGAACAGCACGCCAAAATTCTTGTCATGCCGAAATGAATCATGATTCGCTATGACTTCTGATTCATTCCCCCAGCAGTACGCGCGCACTCAACGTCTGTCGTTAGGCGAACCACGCAACATTGCCGTGTCGGCCGACGGCAAACATGTTTTGTTCTTACGTAGCGACTCGGGATCTGACTCGGTCAACAAGTTATGGTCGCTCGATGTTGAATCTGGTCACGAGACACTCATTGCTGATCCGATGGTTTTGTTGGGTGCCGCCGATGCAGAAGACCTCCCGCCCGAAGAGAAAGCCCGACGCGAACGTTTACGCGAAGGTGCCGGTGGCATTACGGCGTTTAACACCGATCGCAGCATGCATCAATTTGTGTGCACGTTGTCGGGAAGATTGTTTTGTGGCGATCTACGCACGCGTGAAGTTCGCGAAGTAGCGACCACTGGTTCGGTCTTTGATCCGCGTATCGCCCCGACGGGCGACCGCATTGCTCATGTCAGTGGCAAGTCACTGCGCGTTGTCGATCTTGAAGGACAAGACTTTGAACTTGTTGGGCCGACGTCGCTGAACGAACCTGAGCATGTGTCATGGGGCTCTGCCGAATTCGTGGCGGCCGAAGAAATGAATCGTTATCGCGGTTATTGGTGGGCGCCAACAGGTCATCACATTGCCGCGTGTCGTGTTGACGAATCGCCCATTGGCGAATGGTTCATCGCCGACCCCGCACACCCAGAACACAAACCCACTGCTATCCGCTATCCCGCAGCCGGAACAAACAACGCTTTTGTGTCACTTCATGTCATCCACGTCATTGACTCGGCACAAGTTGCCATCACATGGGACGTCGAGGCATTCCCGTATCTCACAACTGTTGAGTGGATCAATGATGATTCGCTCTTGTTGTCGGTGTGTTCGCGCGATCAACAGACAATTGTTGTCTTGCGCGCCTCAGCAACTGATGGAACAACAACCGAGATCAGTCGCCAAACCAGTACCTCGTGGGTCGACCTCATTCCAGGCACACCCGCACTCACGCATGACGGCCACTTGGTGATCGTTGACGATCGTGACGGAGTCAAGCGTCTCATCGTTGATGGCAATACCGTCACTCCCCTCAACCTCAATGTGCGCAGTGTTGTTTCTGTTGCCAACGAAGCTGTTGTCTTTATGGCTAACGAGATTGCCCATCCCGAGGCGTTGTCGGCATGGAAGTGGACCAGCGATTCACTCACACCTTTGACATCACTTGATGGCATGCACTCAATTTCGCTCGGCGGACCGACCAGTGTTGTGCGGCGAGCAAGTACTTCCCTCACGTGTGCCACCACTACTGTCACGACAACTCTTCACGGGTCGCCATCAACACACAACATTGCCTCGTTTAGTGAAGAAGCTCTTGTGCAACCCAATGTGCAATTCATTCGTGCCGGCGCCAAACAGATTCCGTGTGCGCTGATCTTGCCGCGAGACATTAAGCCCGGAACCAAGTTGCCCGTGCTCATGGATCCATATGGTGGCCCACATGCGCAACGCGTTGTTGATGCCTACACCGCCCATTGCACATCGCAATGGTTTGCCGATCAAGGTTTTGCCGTGTTGGTTGTTGACGGTCGCGGAACACCTGGCCTTGGTACCGAGTGGGAACGTGCGGTCTACCTTGATTTGGCGACCACTGTTCTTGAAGATCAAGTAGATGCATTGCACGCGGTGGCCGCCGATCATCCTGAAATGGATCTTGATCGCGTAGCTATTCGTGGCTGGAGCTTTGGCGGTTACTTGGCTGCACTTGCCGTGTTACGTCGACCCGATGTTTTCCATACCGCAATCGCTGGTGCACCAGTGACTGAATGGCGTTTATATGACACGTTCTACACCGAGCGTTACCTGGGCAACCCGGCTATAGATGCTGCTCCATATGAATCAACGTCGTTGATCAATGAAGCCCACAAACTGTCGCGACCGTTGTTGTTAGTGCACGGACTCGCCGATGACAACGTTGTCGCGGCCCACACATTGCAGTTCTCGTCAGCATTGTTGGCTGCGGGTAAACCTCATGAAGTGTTGCCATTGAGTGGAGTCACGCATATGACCCCACAAGCAGTTGTCGCCGAGAACCTACTGCTGCATCAACTCAACTTCTTGCGCCGCACGCTGTAACAGCAATTACGGATTGCGAGCTTCAGCAATTCGAGGTCGGCCAGTGAGATCATTCGCAATCGTCACATCGGCATAGCCAAAGCCCTCAAGCAGTGCTTTAACCGCATCACCCTGCAGGTAACCGATCTCCATTACCAACCAGCCACCACTGCGCAACCACTCTCGGGCATCACGGGCAATCGTGCGTACATCATCAAGCCCATCGTCGCCAGCGAACAACGCGGTGTGCGGTTCGTATTCAAGGACCGACTCGGCAACTTCAGGATCACCGTCAGCGATATACGGCGGATTACTCACAACCACGTCAATCTCGCCACGCACATCAACTGGCAGCGCATCAAACCACGAACCGTGACACACCCGAACATTGGCGGCGGCGCGACCAAGACCGATTGCATTGGCTCGTGCCACATCGACAGCATCATTTGAATAGTCGGTGAGCCACACTTCGGTTCCCGTGAGCGGCAATTCAGCCGCCAGCGATAATCCGATTGCACCAGATCCGGTGCCTAAATCAACAACGCGACGCTGGCCAGCAACGCCACGCGCCAACTCAAGTGCGCGCCCAGCCACCATTTCGGTTTCGGGCCGCGGAATCAACACCCGACGATCGACCATTAACTCAATCGTGCGAAACGACCAGTGCCCCATCACATAGGCCAGAGGTTCACCGGCGCGATAGCGAGCGACCATCGCATCAAGTTGCGCAACCATACGCTCGGTCGCAGGTTCATCTAATTCGGCTAAAAACTCATCGCCGTCTAAACCACACGCCGTTTCACAAATCCATCGGGCTTGGGGTCGTTCACCCAAGACTTCAATGGTCTCATTCAGCAATGTTCGCCAAGTCACTGCACCACTTGTATCGCGAGCCATGGCTAGCAGACTCAGTCTTCTTCGCCAGCTAACTGACGCGAACGTTCATCAGTTGCCAACGCATCAATCACACCATCAAGATCGCCTTGCAACACATCGCTCAACGAGTAAATCGTGAAACCAATACGGTGGTCAGTCAGACGATTTTCTTTGTAGTTATAGGTACGAATCTTTTCGCCACGTCCACCACCGCCCACTTGCGAACGACGTTCGGCCGACATCTTGGCTTCGTGTTCGTCTTGAGCAGCCTTCAACAAACGTGAGCGCAACACGGTCATTGCTCGCGCCTTGTTTTGTAACTGGCTTCGTTCGTCTTGCATTGTCACCACAACACCAGTGGGCTTGTGAGTAATTCGTACAGCCGAGTCGGTGGTGTTCACGCCTTGCCCACCAGGACCACTCGCGCGATACACATCAATCTGCAGATCTTTTTCGTCAATATGAATATCGACTTCTTCGGCCTCGGGCAAAACCATCACCGTTGCTGACGAGGTATGAATACGTCCCTGACTTTCGGTGACTGGAACACGCTGCACGCGATGTGGTCCGCCTTCAAACTTCATCCGCGACCAAGCGTCGTCGCCCTTAATCATGAAGACGATCTGGTTCAGTCCGCCCATTTCGCTCGGGTCAACCGACATTGATTCGGTCTTCCAACCACGACGACTCGCATAGGCCACATACATTTCATAGAGGTCACGTGCAAACAAGTTGGCTTCTTCGCCACCTTCGGCTCCACGGATTTCCATGATGACGGGCTTGCCATCATTCGGGTCTTTCGGCAACAACAACGCCTTCAGTTCTTCTTCAAGTCGAGCCACATCGGCTTCGGCCGAATCTTTTTCAGCCTTTAGCTGTTCTTTTTCTGACGCATCTTCGGTCATCGCCAAAAGTTCGCGAGCAGCTTCAACGTCAGAATTGCGTGATTCAATTGTGTTGATGCACTCCACAACCGGAGTCAGTTCTTTGTAGCGACGCGAAATATCGCGCAAACGATTTTGATCGCTTAAGACATCGGGATCAGACAGCATTGACTCAAGAGTCACATGCTCGTTTAAAAGTGAATCCCAACGGTCTTGCATAGTTCTCTCAGGCTAGGCGTAACGGGCGGCGTTACGGCTTAATCAGCGACATGAATCAACTGCGAGTTATATGCCAACCACTCGAGCAGGGTGCTTCATCATCTCAACAAGGCGTGTCGTCACGGCTGAAACATCCCGCTTGGGCACTACCACTACAAGTTCAGTCTCGGGGTCGGCGTGATACAGCCGAGCATCAACGGCGAAAGGAATGACATCAAGATCAATGCCTGTCGAAAAGACTGTCACGACGCGTTGACCATCAGCTTTTTCACCAAGGGCAACACACGGAATGGGATCTTTCAGGTTTGGCCGCGGAGAAGCCGACGCCACAGCGCGCAATGAAGTCGCTCCCACAACTTCGGGTTGCTCAATCACCAAGGTCCGCAAGGCGCGCTCGGCACCCAATCGATTGAGCGGATGGGGATCGGCGCCAGGCGTGCGATGTTTACGCACCACGTCAACAATGCGCTTTAACGACTGCGTGGTGGGCGTGTCGCCATGCATCATGCCGAAGGCTTCGCGGTCATGAGCGCCCACGCCCACTTCAAGTCGATGCACTCCGGTGTAATCATCGGTCACGACGCGACACACTTCAAGTCCGCGCACTTCGCCAGTGATCACGCCATGTTCAATGATCACATCGGCACCACTGTCGGTGATGGTTGGAATAAATGAATCGTGGCCTGGCGTTACGTCTATTTCACGCGGTGCGGGTTCACCCTGCACCTGAGTCATCGTGACTCCGTCGATATGCCATACCGTGATCGACAAATCGAAACCAGCGGAGCGTCGCGCCAATGTTGTTGTTTCGGCACTTGCCAAAATATGCAGATCACGTACGCCATGTCGCGAGGCCCAAGCCAGTGCAACGCCTAAGCCACGTTCGGGCTTATCTTCAATGAGAACCCACGATGCATTGTTGGCCGTCATCGCCGCACCAACCGACAGACCAATCTGATCGGTGGGTTCGATATCTCCAAAATGTTCGCGAACAAGCGCGACCAATTTGATGCCGTATAAACGGGCCTTGAGTTCGGGATCCATCCCAATGTCAGACATGAATCAACACAACAATCTCAGAACAACAATCTCAAGACAGCAATATCAGTTGTCAGTACCGCAAAATGTTTCGCGGTGAGCAAGACGACTTGATCAGGCTTTGTTTTTGCGCTCGCCATAACGCTTGTTGAAGCGCTCGACGCGGCCACCGGTGTCAACCAGCTTCTGCTTACCAGTGAAGTAAGGGTGGCACTCGTTGCAGAGTTCAACGTTGAGATCGCCAGCACGCGTTGAACGAGTTTCAAACGTGTTGTTGCATGAGCAACGCACGGTTGTGAGCGAGTAGTTCGGGTGGATGTCGGCCTTCATGTCTTTTCGTCCTCTTAATTCGAGCCCTAGCGGGACCTCACGAGCCTAGCGGTGGTCTGCGCCAGCGCCACCTTGAGCCCTGGGCAAATGGTGGGTTGGCGACCCGATCAGGGGTCACCAACCTCACATCGTGGGGGTTTTGCCGATTTCGGCCAAGAACTCATCGTTGTTCTTGAACTGCTTGAGACGGTCAATGAGCAACTCAAGACCCGGTGCCGGATTGCCATCAGATGCCAAGCCCGAGAGAACTCGGCGCAACTTCCAGACCATCTGCAATTGCTTGCGATCAAACAACAACTCTTCGTGGCGGGTACCCGACGAGTCAACGTCGATGGCCGGGTAAATACGCTTCTCGGCCAAACGGCGGTCGAGGCGCAATTCCATGTTGCCAGTTCCCTTGAACTCTTCGAAGATCGCTTCGTCCATTCGGCTGTTGGTCTCAACGAGCGCAGTGGCCAAGATGGTGAGCGAGCCACCTTCTTCAACGTTACGAGCCGCACCAAAGAATCGCTTGGGCGGATACAACGCACCAGCATCGATACCTCCAGAAAGAATCTTTCCGCTGGCGGGAGCTGCCAAGTTGTACGCACGGCTTAAACGGGTGATGCCGTCAAGAATGATGACAACGTCTTTACCTGTTTCAACGAGACGCTTCGCCCGCTCGATGGTGAGTTCGGCACAATGGGTGTGCTCTTCTGATGGACGGTCGAAGGTACTTGACACAACTTCACCGCGAACGGTGCGACGCATGTCGGTCACTTCTTCGGGACGCTCGTCAATGAGCAACACCATCAAAACAACTTCGGGGTTGTTGCGCTCGATCGCAGTTGCGATCTCTTTCATGATCGTCGTCTTACCAGCCTTCGGCGGTGACACGATGATTCCGCGCTGACCCTTACCGATTGGCGAGATGAGGTCGATGATGCGTGCGGTCATGTTGCCCGGATCAAGCGGATGCTCAAGCTTCAACTTTTCATCGGGGAACAATGCAGTGAGATCTTCGAAGCGAGGACGGTTCTTGACCTTCTCCGGATCGCCGCCATTTACTGTCAAAACCTCAAGCAAAGCAGGGTTCTTTTCGTTACGGCCAGCGGTGCGTGCCATACCTGTGACATGGTCACCCTTGCGCAAACCATATTGACGAGTTTGCTTCACTGAGACGTACGCATCTTCACGACTTGGCAAATAGCCCTTCACGCGCAAGAAGCCGTAGCCCTCATCGCGCAAGTCGAGGTAGCCCTCGATGGTCACAGTTTCTTGTGGAACGAACTCGCCGCCCTGTGCAGTGTTGCCGCTGTCGCGGTTCCAGGTGCGCTCGGTTGTGCCTTCGCGATCTTCGCCCTGAGGGCCTTCTTCGCGTCCGCCCTTGCCACGACGGCGACGACGACGATTACGTCCTTCGCCTTCAAAACTGTCGCGGTCATTGCGGTCACTACGATCATTGCGCGGGCCACCATTTTGATTTCCCTGTTGACCACCAGGTTGACCGTTGCGATTGTTCTGCCCTTGGTAACGCGGATTGTTGTTGTCACGCGGACCACGATCATTGCGCGGACCACGATCGTTGCGATCGCCACGGTCACTGCGGTCAGTCGCGGCCGGAGCAGATTCGCCACCAGTTAACTCGGCAACTGTTGACTCACCTTTGCGAACCAATTCGGCTTCCCATTCGGCAAGCGGTTCGCCGTCAGCACCAAGAATGATCTCGGGTGCTGCACTGCGCGGTGCGGGCGTTGAAGCCGGCTTGCTTTGAGCGGGAGCTTCGTCATCGCCGTCGGCTTTTGCCTTCGGCGGACGACCACGACCACGCTTGACCGGCTCGCCTGCTGATTCACCAGCAGACCCTGAAGAACTAGATGAAGAACTAGATGAAGAACTGGATGAAGAACTCGATGCGGCAGGTCCACCGACAGTGTCGAGGATCTTGACGATGATGTCTTCTTTTTTCGCACGAGGACCGGCCTTAATGCCGAGCGCA
>Ga0255109_1000459_pt1 | contig 11476 bp, 13 predicted proteins | sample Law_Miss_RepB_8h_FD_188471 | JGI IMG/M metagenome (GOLD analysis project Ga0255109, IMG submission 188471) | Freshwater microbial communities from St. Lawrence River, New York, United States - Law_Miss_RepB_8h | ecosystem: Environmental > Aquatic > Freshwater > River | place: USA: New York... | reverse complement strand
GTCTTCATCCATGCCTTTGACTGGCGGGATGTCGATGGGTGACGGCATAAGCTCGATGACCGCATCCAACATACGCTGAACGCCCTTGTTTTTGAATGCCGTGCCACACAACATAGGCTGGATTTCACTGGCAATGGTGCGAACGCGCAAACCATGGGTGATTTCTTCTTCAGTCAAATCACCCTCTTCGAGGTATTTGTTCATGAGTTCTTCGGACGCCTCTGCAGCGGCTTCAACCATGTTTTCGCGCCATTTTTTCGCTTCAGCTTGTAATTCCGCAGGAATTTCTTCAAAACGGAACTTCATGCCCTGAGAAGCTTCGTCCCAAATGATGGCCTTCATTTTGCGCAAATCGACCACGCCAGTGAAGTTTTCTTCGGCACCAATGGGAATAACGATAGGCACAGGGCTGGCTTTGAGACGCAATTTCATCTGGTCATAGACCTTGAAAAAGTTAGCGCCGGTGCGGTCCATTTTGTTGACAAACGCCAAACGCGGCACTTTGTATTTGTTGGCCTGGCGCCAAACAGTTTCAGACTGGGGCTGTACGCCGCCGACCGCGCAATACACCATGCATGCGCCGTCAAGCACGCGCATGGAGCGCTCGACTTCAATCGTGAAGTCCACGTGTCCGGGGGTGTCAATGATGTTGATGCGGTGCTCGGGGAAAGAGGCATCCATGCCTTTCCAGAAACAGGTCGTGGCCGCAGAGGTGATGGTGATGCCGCGCTCTTGCTCTTGCTCCATCCAGTCCATGGTGGCAGCGCCATCGTGCACTTCACCGATTTTGTGGTTCACACCGGTATAAAAAAGAATACGTTCGGTGGTGGTGGTTTTGCCCGCATCGATATGCGCAGAAATACCAATATTGCGATAGCGCTCGATAGGAGTCTTGCGTGCCATGGTCAACCTCTTGGGGAATCAGATTAAAAACAGGAAATTCTCTGCGCCATTTGTGACAGCAGATCGTGCTGTTGCAGCCCGGGTATGCAAACTATGCATGGTGTGAGCATGCGAGCCCGGTCACTGCAAGCAGCGGCTTCGGTCAGAAGCGAAAGTGTGAGAACGCCTTGTTGGCTTCAGCCATGCGGTGAACTTCGTCACGCTTTTTCATGGCGCCGCCACGGCCTTCGGCCGCTTCTAGCAACTCGTTGGCCAAACGCAATGCCATGGATTTTTCACCGCGCTTGCGTGCAGCTTCTTTGATCCAACGCATAGACAAAGCTAAGCGACGCACAGGGCGAACTTCCACAGGCACTTGGTAATTGGCACCACCGACACGGCGGGATTTCACCTCGACCATGGGTTTGACGTTATTGATGGCATTGCTGAACAGTTCGAGCGGGTCTTTGCCGGACTTGGACTGGATTTGCTCGAGTGCGCCGTAGATGATGCGTTCGGCGACAGCTTTTTTGCCGCTTTCCATCACTACGTTCATAAATTTAGAGAGTTCGATGTTGCCGTATTTGGGATCTGGCAGTATTTCCCGTTTCGGGACTTCGCGACGACGTGGCATGTTGCTTCCTTTTTTGCTTCAGTTGGTTGTCAGTTGACAAACCCGAGAGCCATAAAGGCCCTCACTTACTTGACCCGCGCAGACACCGCGTCCGCGCTGAGAGGTCTTGGTCAGGCACGCCCTTGCCGGGACAAACCCAACCACCTGAATAAAATCAGGCTTTCTTGGGGCGCTTGGCGCCGTATTTGGAACGTGATTGCTTGCGGTCTTTCACGCCTTGCAAATCGAGTGAACCGCGCACGATGTGGTAACGCACACCGGGCAAATCCTTGACGCGACCACCGCGCACCAGCACCACTGAGTGCTCTTGCAGGTTGTGGCCTTCGCCGCCGATGTAGGAAATCACCTCAAAGCCATTGGTCAAACGGACTTTGGCAACCTTACGCAACGCTGAGTTGGGTTTTTTAGGTGTGGTCGTGTAAACGCGTGTGCAAACGCCACGGCGCTGAGGCGAATTTTGCATCGCAGGGCTCTTGGACTTGGTCTTTTCGACCTCGCGTCCTTGACGCACCAATTGGTTGATGGTTGGCATTGAAAACGTCCTTCAACGTTTGAACTTGAAAAAGAAAAGTGATTCGGAAATTTCCGAAAAGCCTGACAGTATAGCAGTATGCGGGCCGAATGCATCCACTGTGACGGACTCACCCAATTTAACCCCAAAGAACTACTTAAGCCACAGGGTCAGGCTGTCCCATGTTCGGCCGATAAAACCTGCTTCTTCGACGCCAGACAATGCCAACAAGGGAATTTCAGTCAAGGGGACCTGATCAAGCATCACTTTTAAAGTGGCCACCTGTTGGTTTTTTTGCAATGGCGCCAACAAGGGGTCCGGGCGAGTGACCATGGTTTTGATCTTGCTGGCCTGACCTTGCGGCACAGCCACCACAATCGCCTGATTTCTGCCCAAACCCACCTGTGCTTCACGGCCCTTAAATACCGTGGGCGTCAGCACCGCTTGCCCCGCATCAAACAGTTTGATGCCATCAAACGCGGTATAGCCCCAATTGAGCAGCTTTTGTGCTTCTTCAGCGCGCGCATTTTCACTGGCAGCACCCAAAATAATCGCCAGCAAACGGCGCCCCTGCAAATTGGGGAAGTCGCGCTTGGCGGTTGCAACCAAACAATAACCAGCAGCATCGGTGTGGCCGGTCTTCAAACCATCGACCGTTGGATCGCGAAAAAGCAGCAAATTGCGGTTACTGTCGTTGGCTGCTGGCGTGCCCGGATAACGGTACTTCTTGATCGCGTAATAACCCACATCGGCAGGAAAATCGGTCATCAATCGGGTGGCCAAAATGGCCAGGTCGCGTGCCGTGGTCAGGTGTCCCGTTTGGGTCAAGCCTTCAGGATTTTTAAAGCTGGTGTTGTGCATGCCCAATGCCTTGGCCTGGGTATTCATCATGTCGACAAAATGTTCGCTGGTGCCGCCAATGCCCTCTGCCAGCACCATGGTGGCGTCGTTGCCCGACTGAACAATCATGCCTTTGAGCAAATCTTCGACAGGTACTTGCATTTTGGGGTCGATGAACATGCGCGAACCTTCCATCTTCCATGCCTTGGGGCTGACGGAAAAGGTTTGCTGCAAAGTGATTTTCTTTTGACGCAAAGCATCAAACACCAAATAGGCGGTCATCAACTTGGTCAGAGATGCTGGTTCAACCGCTGTGTCGGCGGCTTTTTCAGCCAGTACCTGCGAGGCACTGATGTCTATCAACAAATAAGCACGGGCGGCAAGTTCAGGCGGCTGCGGTGCTTGGGCCAGCGAGGAAAACGCTGGGCACAGGCTCAGCAGGCCAATTAAAAACGCATGTTTCATGGGGATACAGGTAGCGGTGAAAGGGTAATCATGCCCTTAAGTGGCGCAATGCCAATGATTTCAACAATGGCAATTGTCCATGAAAGAAATGTCCTGTGCCGGGTAAGACCATGACTGGCAACTGCTGGGGCCGCGCCCAATCCATCAATGCGGACAGGGCCACCGTGTCATCGTTCTCGCCATGCACGACCAATGCGCATTCGACTGCATCAGCGGGCAAAGGCGGCGCCACAAAATGGGTCACGGCTGTGCCCACCAGCAGGATTTTTTGAATGCGTGCACTGGCCCACAGGGCTTGTACGGCTTGGCAAGCCACGAATGCGCCAAAAGAAAAACCCGCCAACACCAATGGCATGTCTGAGGGCCACTGGTCCACGAGTTGCAACAAGTCTTCGGTTTCACCATGACCTGCGTCGAATACTCCTTCGCTGTCGCCTACCCCACGAAAATTGAAGCGCAAGCACTCCCAATCTGCGGCCACACAAGCCTTGGCCAATGTTTGCACCACCTTGTTGTCCATGGTGCCGCCGAACAAAGGGTGCGGGTGGGCAACCACCGCCAAACCTTTGGACACACCCAGGGGTTTGTCGCATACCGCTTGCACACGACCGGCACCGGCCTGCAAAGTCAGGGTCTGACTAGAGCCTGCCATGGCATCAACGTCCGACGTTGTCGGGCAACCTCAAGCGCTCAACCGGGTTCCCGTTTTGCAAATGTGATTCGATGATTTCGTCGATGTCTTGGGTGTCGACAAAGGTGTACCAAATGGCCTCTGGATACACCACCATCACGGGTCCGCCAGCGCATCGGTCTAGGCAACCCGCTTGATTCACACGCACCCCTTGCGCGCCATTGATGCCCAAAGCCTTGACCCGGGTTTTGCAGTGTTTCCAAGCCTCTTGCGCCTGATGATCGGTGCAACATGCCTGACCTTCTTCGCGTTGGTTCAAGCAGAAAAAAACATGGTGTTTGTAATAACTGGTGTGTGTCATTCGTGAATTTTAGGCCTGATGCGAAACCGCACTGCGACGCATCATTCGCCAACTGGCCCATGCCAATAACAACCAAGGCCACCACCAACTGAGCCAAGGGGTCAGACCATGGAAACGAATAAACCGCCCCTGCTCCCACGTCTGCATGGTTTGCTCGAAATATGTACTTGCCGGCAACAGATTCAACAGCAGCAAGAGCAGCAACTGCGCCCCACTTAACACCATCAACACGCTGTTTTCACGCCACTTGATCACCGCCAGGCAAAGCAAAGCACCGCACCCCATACCACCCCACACCTGCGGCAACAACCAATGCCAAGCATGCTCAGGGCCGTAGGTCAGGGTGGCCGACAAACCATTGGCCAAGACCGCCAGCAGCAATACCAACCAAACCCCGATGAGGCGCTGTGAAAACCGTCGGCATACCGATAGCGCTAACAGGCACGGCACCAAGACCCCCAAAGTCACGCACAGCATTTCCAGCGCAGGCGTCGTGGCCAATGTCAAGACTTCGCTGAATTCAACGATTTTGTCAGCGTACATGGGAAAAGCATCTTGCAATTTTTTTCCCAGGCGCGCTGACACATGGCCCAAACCAAAGGGCATGGTCACTGGGTATAGCAGCGCCAAGGGCCACAACACCAACAACACCAAACTGCCACTGGCATCTGTTGTCAACCACTGCTGGCGAAATTGCGACCAGTGGTAGAGCCAACCGCGCTTTTCAAGCACCAAGGCCAAGCCCGCGCCCAGCAAAGCGCCCAGCGTATTGAGTAGCCAGTCGAGTTGCGACGGCACGCGGGTCGGCAAATAACTTTGCACACACTCCATGCCAAAAGACAACATGCAAGCAGATAACCCAGCAAACCAAAAAGAACGCGAGCGCGGCCATTGAGACCGCATGGCTGCCAAGCACCACCAAAATCCGATCGGCAAATAGCCAAGGAGATTGCTGAAAATATCAAACCATGTGTTGTAAGCAGACCATGGCGCGCCGACAAAAAACCAAGGCGCTAAGTCCTGGTTTCGCCAATTTTCAAAGGGATAAAGACTGGCATACACAATGACCAGCACACACAACCATGACAGGGCCCAAGCAGTGGTGCGGCGTTTGGCAGTCATGGGCATACAAAGTGGTTAGAACGGCTTGACCACCACCAAAACAACCGCGGCTACCAACAGCAGCACCGGCGCTTCGTTGAACCATCGATACCAAATATGCGAATGTGATGCCGCACCGGATTCAAAATAACGCAAATGGCGAGCACACAAATAGTGGTAACCAACCGCCAACACCACGGCCAACAATTTCCACAGCATCCACTGGGTGGGCGGCATGCCACCGATGCCATATCCCAGCCACAGCACCAGACCCAAGGCCAGTGCAGGCCACATCAACAGGGTCATAAAACGCAGCAATTTGCGCGACATCAACAGCAGACGCTCGCGCTCGGCCACAGATTCGGGCGGCACCATGGCCAGATTGACAAAGATTCGCGGCAAATAAAACAAACCGGCGAACCAACTTGCCACAAACACAATATGAAAAGCTTTGACCCAGAGCATGGCTTGAGTTTAGTGCCAAGGCATGAAAGCCGATCAATGGCTTAACCGTCTTGACAATCACTGGGGTTTCACCCCAAGACCCAAGCCGCGCAATGCGGCACAATTTCCCTTATGACTACTCCTACCCAATTCCCCCATACACGCTTGCGCCGCCTGCGCCGCGACGACTTCACCCGCCGCCTGGTGCGCGAAAACGCCTTGAGCGTGAATGACTTGATTTACCCGGTGTTTGTGCTGGATGGCGAAAAAAAGCGTGAAGCGGTGGCCTCTATGCCCGGCGTTGAACGGCTCAGCCTCGATTTGCTGTTGCCGGTCGCCGAAAAATGCGTCAAGCTGGGCATTCCTGTGATGGCCTTGTTTCCAGTGATTGACGCGTCTTTGAAAACGCCGGACGGTCGTGAAGCCACCAACGCCAAAGGTCTGGTGCCGCGCGTGGTCAAAAGTTTGAAGCAGCATTTTCCTGAACTGGGCGTGATGACCGATGTGGCACTCGACCCGTTCACCAGTCATGGTCAGGATGGTTTGCTGGACGACACCGGCTACATCATGAATGACCCCACAGTGGAAGTGCTGGTGCAACAAGCCTTGACCCAAGCCGACGCCGGTGTCGACATCGTGGCGCCCAGCGACATGATGGACGGACGCATTGGCGCCATCCGCCAAGCGCTGGAAGCGCAGGGGCACATACACACACGCATCATGGCGTACAGCGCCAAATACGCCAGCGCTTTTTATGGTCCGTTTCGCGACGCGGTCGGCTCGGCGGGCAACCTGGGCAAGAGCGACAAAAAGGTGTACCAGATGGACGCGGGCAACTCCGATGAAGCCTTGCGCGAAGTCGCCATGGACATCGCCGAAGGCGCTGACATGGTGATGGTCAAGCCCGGCATGCCTTATCTGGACATCGTGCGACGGGTGAAAGACGAGTTCAGCATGCCCACCTTTGTCTACCAAGTGTCAGGTGAATACGCCATGCTCAAAGCCGCTGCGCAAAACGGCTGGCTGGACCATGACGGCGTGATGATGGAAAGCCTGCTGGCCTTCAAACGCGCCGGAGCAGACGGCATATTGACGTATTTCGCCATAGATGCCGCTGAAAAATTGCGTCAGTCTTAAAGAGGGTTATCGCATTCACAGGCCAAATTGGTCAATGAAAAAACCCAACGTCTGCTCTAGGGCCAATTCGCAGGCGGGCTCGTCATAGCTGCCACGGTGGTCGCAATTGAAACCATGGTCGGCGTCATACACCTGCACTTGCACCTGAGGCTGCGCCGCGCGAAATGCTTCAACGGTATCCATGGGTATGAGTGCATCTCGGTTGCCAAAATGCGCCAGCACCGGGCACAAAGGTGTGGCATCACGTTCAGGCGGCAGGGTCATGCCGCCACCGTAATAAGTGACCGCCGCTTGGATGCCAGACAAGCGTGTGGCAGCCCGCCAACTCAACAGGCCTCCCCAACAATACCCCACCACACCTACTTTGCCGCTGCTTGATACTGAGGCATGTGTGATGGCTGCCTGAACGTCCGCCATGACCCCAGGCGCCGGCAATGCCTCGGCCTGTGTTTTGAGCGCACGGCCGATGGCAACATCTTGCTCGCTATAGCCCAGACTCACCTGTTTTTGGACACGAGAAAACGTGGCGGGGGCAATGACCAAAAAACCCGCCAGCGCAAACCCATCAGCCACCGAGCGAATATGCGCATTCACGCCAAAAATTTCCTGCAACACCACGATGGCGGCACGCGGCTCTCGTTTGGGTTGCGCCACATAGGCTTCGCTGACCACACCGTCAGCAGCGCGCAGTTCAATCATGTGTCCCATTTGACCCCCTGTGTTTTGCGTCAAGCGGATTGCAAACGTCGTTGTAAAAACTCCAACCGGTCTTGGCCCCAAAACAGCTCCCCACTGAGCACATATGCGGGAGCGCCAAACACGCCAGCCTCTAACGCTTGGTTGGTGTAGTTTTCATACGCAGATTGCACTGGCGCTGTGGCGGCCTGGGCTAAGCGCGCCGCATCCAAATGTTGTTCGTGCAACAACTCAGCCAGCACGGCTTGGTCGGCAATATTTCTCTCTTGCGCCCACACCGCGCTCAACACTGCGCCACACAAACGCATGGCGGCATCGGCCCCGTCTTGCTGGTCCACGGCAATCAGCAAGCGGGCCGCGTCATCTCCCGCGACAGGAAAAAATGTCGGATGAATGTTCAAAGGCAACTGCAAGTGCTCGGCAAACCGGCGTAACTCAACCAACCGATACGCTTGTCGTTGCGCAGAACGCTGGCCTACGGGCAAGCCACCGGTGAGTGGAAATATTTTTCCCAAATCCATGGGTTTGATGCGCACCGTGGCACCGGCTGCAGCGGCCATTGCGGTGAATCGCGCATGGCCAAAATAAGTCCAAGGGCTTTGCGGGACCAGAAAATAATCTATGGTGTGGGTCATCACTGCTTTCTCAATCGTGTTATCTTTTTGCGGTAAACATGGTCATCTGCAACAGGTTGCCATCCTACTATTTCAGCCACCCTGCAAACCTTCGGAGCGCTTGTGAGCCAATCATCCCCATCCCCCCTCGTCTTAATCACCGGTGGCAGTCGCGGTATTGGCGCGGCCTGCGCTTTGCTCGCCGCTCAGCAAGGCTGGGCCGTCGCCGTCAATTACACGCGAGACGCAGCCGCCGCCAACGACGTGGTCGCGCAAATCAAAGCCATGGGCGGCAAAGCACAGGCGTTTCAGGCGGATGTCGGTGTTGAAACCGACATCTTGCGTTTGTTCAACGAAGTTGATCAGGCCATGGGCCGCATCACAGGCTTGGTCAACAACGCCGGTGTGGTGGATGTGGCCTGCCGCGTGGAAGACATGTCTTGGGCTCGCTTGGAACGCATGATGCGCATCAACGTGCTCGGCAGTTTTGCGTGTGCCGCGCAAGCGGTCAAGCGCATGAGCACGCGCCATGGCGGCGCGGGTGGCAGCATCGTCAACCTTAGCAGCGCGGCCGCGGTGCTGGGTGCGCCCAACCAGTATGTGGATTACGCGGCCAGCAAAGGCGCGATTGACACGTTCACCATGGGTTTGGCCAAAGAAGTGGCCACCGAAGGCATACGCGTGAACGGCGTGCGACCCGGTTTGATATTGACCGATATCCATGCCAGCGGCGGCCAACCGGACCGGGCGCACCAACTGGCCAACCAAGTACCGATGCAACGCCCGGGCACGGCCGAGGAAGTGGCGCAAGCGGTGGTCTGGTTGTTGAGCGATGCGGCGTCCTATGTGACTGCCAGCAACATCAGCGTGAGCGGTGGCCGCGCATGACGGCGGACAAACTGTACTGGGAGGACATGCAACCCGGTCAGGTGCGTGAACTCGGCAGCGTGACGCCGACGCGCGAAGAAATCATTGCGTTTGCAACCCAGTTTGACCCGCAACCGTTTCATCTGGATGATGAGGCCGCCAAAGCCTCGGTGTTTGGTGCTTTGTGTGCCAGTGGCTGGCATACGTGTTCGCTGGCTATGCGGTTGATGGTGCTCAATTTTTTGAACGGTACTTCCAGCATGGGAGCGCCGGGTTTGGAAAACATCAAATGGATGAAGCCCGTGTTCCCCGGCGACACGCTGCGCCTGCAATCGACCACGACCGATGTGCGGCTTATGAGCAAACGGCCTGATGTGGGGCTGGTGCGCAATGTCTGGGCGATGTTCAACCAACATGGTGACCAGGTGTTGCACATGGAGGGCTGGGGAATGTTTCGGCGACGCGGTTAGGACACGCTTAGGCCGACCCATTCGTTAGGGACTGGCATTTCTGCTGTCGACAGGTAAAGGCACGCTTAGGCCGATCCGTCCGGTGCGCTTTTTTTCTGCGCTTTCGCTCGAAAAAAACGCCCCCGCCTGTTCGACCTTCAGTGAATTAATTGGAACCTGACCCCAATTACTCAATTACTCTGCACAGATAATGGCCGTTTAAAGAACGAGACAACGCCATGAGCACCACCCACATCGGCCATCACATCAACGGCGCAGCAGTTGCCGGACACAGCACCCGCACACAGCCCGTCACCAACCCCGCCACCGGTGCTGTGACCGGCCAGGTCGCATTGGCCGATAAGCAAGATGTGAACGCAGCCGTTGCAGCAGCGCTTGCCGCGTTTCCTGCTTGGGCAGACGCGCCGCCCCTGCGCCGCGCCCGCGTCATGTTCAAATTTCTGGAACTGCTGCACCAGCACAAAGACGCACTGGCCCACGCCATCACCGCCGAGCACGGCAAGGTGTTCACCGATGCGCAAGGTGAAGTCGCACGCGGCATAGACATTGTCGAATTCGCCACCGGCATTCCGCAATTGCTCAAAGGCGATTACACCGAGCAAGTCGCGACCGGCATAGACAACTGGACGATGCGCCAGCCGCTGGGCGTGGTGGCCGGTATCACGCCGTTCAACTTCCCCGTCATGGTGCCCATGTGGATGTTCCCGGTGGCGATTGCCGCGGGCAACACCTTCATCCTCAAACCCAGCCCGACCGACCCGACACCATCGTTGATGATGGCCGATTTGCTCAAGCAAGCCGGTTTGCCCGACGGCGTGTTCAACGTGGTGCAAGGCGACAAAGAAGCCGTTGACGCTTTGCTGGTGCACCCGGATGTCAAAGCCATCAGCTTCGTCGGCTCAACGCCGATTGCCAATTACATTTATGAGACCGGCGCTCACCACGGCAAACGCGTGCAAGCGCTGGGCGGCGCGAAAAACCACATGGTGGTCATGCCCGACGCCGACTTGGACCAGTCACTCGACGCATTGATAGGCGCGGCCTACGGCTCGGCAGGTGAACGTTGCATGGCCATCAGCGTGGCGGTGCTGGTCGGCGATGTGGCCGACAAAATCATGCCCAAACTTATTGAGCGCACCAAAGCTTTGAAAGTGCTCAACGGTGAAAATCTGGCCGCTGAAATGGGGCCCATCGTCACGCAGCAAGCGCATGAGCGCATCACTGGCTACATCGCCTTGGGCGTGGACGAAGGCGCGAAGTTGTTGGTCGATGGCCGTGGCTTCAACAGCGCACAAGCCGGTGCCGGTTGCGAACAAGGTTTTTGGATGGGCGGCACGCTGTTTGACCACGTGACCACCGACATGCGTATTTACAAAGAAGAAATTTTCGGGCCGGTGCTGGCCTGTGTGCGCGTGCCCGACTTTGCGACAGCCGTGCAAATCATCAACGACCACGAATTCGGCAACGGCGTGTCTTGCTTCACGCGTGACGGTAATGTGGCACGCGAGTTTTCACGCCGCATACAAGTGGGCATGGTAGGCATCAACGTGCCGATTCCCGTGCCCATGGCTTGGCATGGTTTTGGTGGCTGGAAACGTTCGCTGTTCGGAGACATGCATGCCTACGGCGAAGAAGGCGTGCGTTTTTACACCAAGCAAAAATCCATCATGCAACGCTGGCCGGAGAGCACGCCCAAGGGCGCGGAGTTCGTCATGCCGACTTCCAAGTGACATGAACGAAACCACCTTCGACTACATCATCATCGGCGCGGGCACGGCCGGTTGCCTGCTGGCCAACCGCTTGAGCGCCGATGCGTCCAAGCG
>Ga0255109_1000446_pt1 | contig 11636 bp, 11 predicted proteins | sample Law_Miss_RepB_8h_FD_188471 | JGI IMG/M metagenome (GOLD analysis project Ga0255109, IMG submission 188471) | Freshwater microbial communities from St. Lawrence River, New York, United States - Law_Miss_RepB_8h | ecosystem: Environmental > Aquatic > Freshwater > River | place: USA: New York... | reverse complement strand
TCCAGCATGTAAACAGTGGGCGCCAAAGCCATGAAACTGATGATCATGCTGAACAAGGCAGCACGAACAATGGCCGGCCGAATGGTGTCAAGTGCCAGCGACAATTCTGATGGCGGTGTTTGGGGTTTCATAGACTGACCTCAACGGACAAATATTCTGGAATAAGGGGTTGGCTAGGTTCTAGCTCTGCAGGCTCTAACCAAAAAGCCAATTCGTAGGCGTTGTCTAGCCTGCGCGTTAAAACAATTTCTTTGAGCTTGGCCACTCTGAACAAAAGCAACTGCTCTTCGGGCAGCGTGAGTTCAAAATGCATGCGGCCGTCTAAGGTAAATAGCGACAACTTATTGGCTTTGATGCTGAGCGTGTGCCGGTCAAAATAAACAGGGCAACTGTCGGCAAACTGCATGAGTGGCAAGGGCTTGGTGCCCAACTTGGCCAAACTGAAAGGACTTGCAGGCGTTTGAAAGATCAAGCGCGATGTGCGCGACACGGCATAAATGGCGTTGCAGACCATTTGCGAGCCCAATGCCGGAAACTTTTCTCTTAATGATCGGTAATGCAAGTGGTGCAAAGCCACACGGTTCCACACACGGCTGCGCTGAACCTCAGGGGCCAGCGCATTGCACACCTGTGCAAACGCGGTTTGCAAGGCTTGCAAACGCGCATATTGCTCGGGCGTGGTGTTCAGTGGAACTCGAATGACAGATTTCATATAGGAAGGAAATGTACCACATTCCTATATGAATAATTTTAAAAGAAAAATAATTTTTCCTTTTCATTGAGTTGGCCTTATGAGAGCAAATATTTGATTAATTTTTAAATTCGTTCAAAATATAGCCCTTATGAGGTCAAAATGTTAATCAAAGAATCTAGCCTTTCAGAATTAGCCAAGGCACTGCGCTTAGAGCGCAAACGACAAAAACTTTCTCGTGAACAAGCGGCAGCAGTTTGTGGCGTCAGTGCATCGTTCATTCGTGATGCAGAGTCAGATCTTCAAAACTGCACCCTTGGCAAGGTGTCTCAACTCATCAATGGGCTTGGCATGCGTTTGCAAATCACCGGCCTAGAAACTCAGCCCGACGAAGCTTGGCGAAAAGCCATCGGCAAGGCCGATTTTGGAATGGGCCCTTAAGCATGATCCGCCTCAAAGTTTGGGCCAATGACAATGCATTGGGTTGGTTTGGCCATGAAGCTGGCGAATATTTTTTCCAATACGACCCAGAGTGGCTTCAAAGCGATTTGAAATTCGTCATCTCACCACAATTCAGCTTACGGCCAGAGCCTTTCAAAGGCGACGCAGTCAAAACCTTCTTTGCCAACTTACTGCCAGAGGGTGCTGCGCTTGATGAAATCATGCAATCGCTTCAAATGCGCAATGCCTCCAGCTTTGAAATGATAGGCAGACTAGGCGCCGAATTGCCCGGCGTTTTGTCCATCACACCCGATGGTCCGTTTCAGTTTCAGCACCAAACCTACAAACCGCTGAGCCTTGATTTACTCAGCCTGCGAATCTTAGAAAGAGATTTCAGCAAACCACTGCTGCTGTCCAACAGCAATAGCAGCATGTCCTTACCAGGCGCACAAGACAAACTTGGCATTCGCTATGACGAACGGCGAGGACTTTTATATGACACTTTTGGAAAGAGTCCGTCAACGCACATTGCAAAACCAGACACCCGATTAAAGCGCTATCAACCCAGTGCCATCAATGAATACTTGTGCATGAAGCTTGCGCATGCCATGAAATTGCCGGTGCCGCCCGTTTGGTACATCAAATCACCGCAATCGGTCTATCTTGTTCGCCGCTACGATCGCTTGGTCACTGAACACCACATCACATGTCTTCATCAAGTCGATGCTTGCCAACTGCTTGGGCTAGGATCAGATTGGAAATACCAGCGCCTCGGTGGCCTAGTGAGCCTCCCCAAAATAGTCAACGCATTGCGCGAACTGCCATTGAATGGAAAAGACCTCTTAAATTTTCAGCGATGGGTCATGTTCAATTATTTGATTGGCAACAGCGATGCGCATGCCAAAAATATTTCCATCTTGATCAGCCATGCAGGCTTCGCACTAGCACCCTTTTATGACCTCTTGTGTGTTCAAGTCTATGGCGACAATCATTTGGCTTTGTACATTGGTAACGAAGATACCTATGACAGCATAGGAAGCCATTCGTGGGAAGCATTTTGCGATGATTGTGGCTTCGGACTCAAACCCACTTTGGCAAATTTTAAAAAGATGGCACTAGACCTGCCAAAGGCATGGCAAAAAATCAGCAACACGGCCATCAAGCAATTGGCAATGAGCAATGAAGAAATATCACTGATTCAGTCGATGACAGAAATCTTCCAAAAAAATTGCAGTGCTGCAATTTCAATGACCTGAAGACTCAGCCCAAAATAATGTAATCAAACCCGGTGGTGGCCAAACCCACCAAATTGATCATGGCCTTGTTCAATTCAGAATCGGCAGCGGCCACCGCCATGGTGGTGGTGTTGGCATAAGCATTGGGGTCTAGCACCAAACCTGGCACATTGGCCATCAGCACATTGGCCACATCTGCCTTTGAAGCGCCAGGCGATAAACGAGTGTCTACTGCAGCGCCCATTAAGGCTTCATAACTCACACCAGAATCTAAAAAGTACAAGCCTATGCCCCGAAACGAGGGGTAGCTCAATCCTTCTTTGCCAAACAATGCGCCCAAAATCTTGGCAGTGCGACCAGCATTTTCGTTGGCGCCCATGTCTAGCGCCCAAGCCTTGTCGGCAAAGTAAATGCGCTCCATGTTTTGCAACTCAATGCTGCCAGAAATATTGTTGAGCGCCTCCACATTCCAAGCGTTGGAGGCTGTGTCTTTTGAAATTCTAAATTCAGCAGCGTTGTTCCAAAGGCGCAGCGTATCCATCCCGGCCTGCCCATCAACAATGTCATTACCACCCATGAAAGTAATCACATTGTTTTGAGAATTACCAAACACCACATCGTCGTAAGGCGTACCTGTTACGTGTTCAATCAAACTGCCGTTGCTCACCATGATATTTTTGTACTTGCTGGTGCCATCGGCCTCCACGCCAGCAGAGCTGAATTTTCCCTCACGCAAGTCAGCAAAAACAGACAAAGACACTTGTGAAAAATCAAGCGTATCAACACCACCCTCATCCAAAATAGTCATGGCAGCTGTTGCGTTAGTCACAACATACGCATCATTTCCTGTTGCAATGGATTTGCTGCCATAGAGCGTTCTTAAGGCTTGCAAATCTAATCCACCGAACCATGTAGGCCAGCCCTCATTCAAAGTGGAAGCTGAAATATCTGTCATCAAAGTTTGACCTTGTGAGGTCAAAGTTCCCACCAATACTGGTGAGTTTCCAGCTTCGGCAACGGTTAAGGGATGTTGCAAACCTAAAGCATGCCCAATCTCGTGCAACAAGACATAAAAACCTTCTTGCCCTTTTTCAATCAGCTGCATGGTTTCAACATCCATCCAGACGTCACCTGCGCGAGCATCACCCTTGTACGCAGATGGTAAAAAAGAATAGCCACGGGTTTGCAATTGCTGATTGATACCAAACTTTAGCTGACCCAAGTCACCTGTAGTTTCTGTAAAAGTTAAGCCTGTTTGCAATTGGAGCATGCTAAAAATATCACGAACCACTTGTTGCTGCGCAGGTGAGAATGCCACAAAACCAGTGCCTCCCTCTGCGCCTAAAGCAGGCGTCTGCGTCATGAAGCTATAAGTCAGATTCATGGAACTACCATTCACGCCTGTTTGCCAGCCTTGAGTACCCCGCAACAAGAATTCTGATCCAGCTTGCGAAAGATCGATGAAGTTGTTGGCCCAAGCAGCATCACCTTTTAGCAAGAAATTTTTACTTTGACTGCCACCCAGCATTTCCTTCAAATCGTATTCAACATTGGCATTGATTTCCCAATTGCGAATTCGAAGGACCTCAATATTTTTTAATTCAAATACAAACTCAGGTTTGTTGGAGAAATAAAAACTGGCAGATTGTCCGCCGTCACTGACAGTGAGAAAAATTTGCCCGATACCGTCGCTGGATTTATATCCTACAGTTACTGTATCAACGCCACCACGGCCATCGAGTAGCGATTTACCAATAGATTGCCAAGGCAGGCCCGTCCAAAAGAAATCACTATCGGCTGTGCCATAGCCTTTGTCACCGCTTCTATTAAAGCCATGCACGTTGTGCACATTGATCAAAATGTCTTTGGTGCCGTATCCGTCTAGTCCATACCCAGCTTCCAAATCAACCTCAATGCTTGAAGGCGAACCCCAATATTGAACAGTTGCTTGTTCATTGAACACACCTCCAGCCACTCTGACTGTATCGTTGCCTTTACCCGGATTGGTAGTGGCCCATTGCATCAGCGTAATGTCGTCATCACCCTCTAGAGCGTTGTAAGTATCGCCAGTGTTAACTGTGACTTTGTCGTTGCCTGTGGTGCCTTGTATTGTTGCCATTTGTTACCTCAATCGGCTTAGATATAGCCAATGGTCTTCTTGGGAAAATTTGCCAAATTAGGCATCACAGCCAAAGCTTGTGCTGGCGTCAAGCCCAGCCACTGAATCAAATCGGCCATAAACTGATCTGATGAGAATTGAGGAATCCACTGGCCTCGGTAGGGTTGCCAGAATGATGCATCGTCTACACCGCCTGTTTGCAGAGTTGGGAAATTGTTCCCGTAAATGTTGCCACCTTTCACTGGACCTCCCATTGCAAACCAATGATTGCCCCATGCATGGTCTGAACCAACGCCAGCAGCTGGATCTAAAGTGCGACCAAACTCACTCATCACTACCGTGATTACATCGTTGTTCATACCATACGATTGAATGGACTGATCAAAAGCCGACAAGCTGTTTGACACATCGCTGATTTTCATCTCTAAGCCAGGCATGGTAGCGCTTGTTGAAAGTTGATCGGCATGCGTATCGTAGCCACCGTCTTGAACCAAATAAATTTGTCGACGTGCACCGACTTGTTTTGAATACGACAAGTGCTTGGCCAAATACCGTAAGTCCCTGCCAATTTGAGCATCTGGAAAATTTCCACTGGGCGCAGCACTTGAGGCTTGACCTTTGGCAAAAATCACAGTGTCGTTATAGGCAGCACGCAAACTGCGAGAAAATTCAGAATCGTAAGCATTGCCAGACTGCAATCGGCTTGCCCATTCCACCCGTTGCCTGGCCAAGCTATTGGCATCAGACAACTCTGCTTCTCCCCAGCGAGAACCACTCCTACTGCTCGCCAAGCTCAAACTTGTACTGTTACTTACCACTGCGGTGTAGTCGTTGGCCATTGCTACCAATGGTTGCATGTTTTTCAAATCAGCAGCCATCAAGTCCATTGCACGACCACCCCAACCCGTTGTGTTTTCGTCTCCCATCCAACCTTGTATCCATTGCTCTTGCTCAGCATGAGATCCTAAAAAGGGTGGCAGCTTGACCGACTTGTCTTTAAATTGAGCCATGGTGGTGGGCTGAACCAATGCGCCAGCATTGGCAATCACAGCCAATCTCTTTTGCTCAAACAAAGTAGCTAAAGCGCGATTGGCCGGAGACAATCCAAATTGATGACCTATGTAAGAGCCTGAAAGTTTTACCAAGCTGTCCTTTGGCAGCGCCAAGGAAGGCCTCGCTTTGGCATAGTCGTTGTAGGCAGCATCCAAGGGGACCAATATATTGTTACCGTCGTGTCCACCAGAAAGGAAAACAACGACCAAGGCTTTGTAATCAGCCGCCTGTACACTTTGAATTGAACCTAAAGTAGCGGCTATGCCTGCTAAGGAAACGGCACCAGAATGCATCAAAAATTTACGACGATCCATCATTTTGAAACTCCAAAAATTGGGGTGACAGCAGCCATGTCTAACATCCCGCCAGTGAGCTTAAGGCCTTTGTTTTTTTCCCACAAATTTTGATTTGTATCGATCAAGCTCTTTGCCACACTGGCAGGCAAGGCGCCTCTGAAATATCGATCATTCAACAAATCAACTAATTTTTCATCTGACACAGCTTGCGCTGTTTTGAAGATATCCACATCACAGCCCGCATCTCGCAAAAGGTTTTCATCAGACATGCGGTTACTGAAGTAGTTCATGCGATTTGCAAATTCGATTGAATTCAGCATTTTTTGCTCTGGCGCCAAAACATTGGTACCTTGCGTGCGATGGTTAGGCGGGAAGAAATTGAACACAGAAGGGGCGCCAAACTGCTGTTGGTTACCAACCACCACTTCCGTAGAATTCCAAGGATTTTTGGGTGCTATTTTGCACCCCAGTCCTCTGAAGCCTGAGGCAAAAATCAATAAAGGATCTTTGATGCGTCCAAAATTGGCAGTTGACTTACCTGGCACATCACCACTTCGAGCCTCAGGATCCGTCAAAATTGCAGTAATCACTTTGGACAAGTTACCTTTTGTATCCCTGAAAACTGTAGCAACTCGCTGCAAATATTCTGGTGAGGGGTCACTCGTTGTCATGCCTTGAATAAGGCGAAGCGAAACAAATGGTGCTGTATTTGGGTGGGTCACCAAAATTTCGACCAAGCTGTCCAAATCTTTGTAAGCATCCTGACCTGCTGGAATGGTTTTGCCTAGAAAAGTCTTGGCACCCGTATCGTGTTGATCTTTCCACTCAGCCTCCATTGGCTTTCCGTAGTTAGAGCCATTGGCACTTTTTCTTTTGACATTAGGTTCTGCAAAATGCCATCCTGTCAGTGCTCGTGTTATTTCAATCACATCTTTCTGGCTGTATGTTTCAATCACTTTGCCGCTGGCATCACGCTTAGGTGTCCCGTTTAGGTTGAGTTGAACTAATCCAACTGAGAACAATTGCATGAGCTCTCGCCCATAATTTTCATTGAGCTGCGATTTCCTGTTTTGGTAATTGTCCAGGTAAGCACCCATGGAGGGATTACGGGTCATTGCCTTCAACAAATCCCCATATTGTCCAAAGGCATTTTTTTGTAACAAGTTCTGATACTCAACAATGCCATAAGGCAAAATTTTGTTATACGAAACCACCAAGAAATTAGACAAGACCCAGGTTGTACGAACTCGCAATTGATCTTCTGCACCGATTAATAAATTGACGTTGTTCGTTCGCATGAACTCCCACATTCTGGTCTCTGCAGGCTTGTCGATGTTCAACTCATAGTCATACAAACTTGGAGGCGTCACCACCAAAGTAGGCGGCAGCTTTAGCTGTGCCGCTATCCAAACATCAATGCCTTGCGCTTTAACCTGCGCCACCGAAGCAGGCGAAGGCCCCATTGCTGCTTGTTCTAAAAACCGAGAAGCCGCATAATGCGTCGCCTTGCCGCCTGCCAAGCTGGCTACAGAGCTAACTTGGCCACTTAAATTGGCTGTTGAGGCAGGATCGCCGCCACCGCAACTGGCCAACAGCAAAACTGCTGGTAGCAAGCTTAACTTCTGCCATATTGGCTTAGAGATCGATAAAGTCATCACAAAAATCCTCAATTAAGAAGGCAATACATAAGGCAATCCGCTTGTGGCCAAACCCACCAAAGCCGTTGATATCGGATTGAGTGAAAGATCAGCAGCAGTCACTGCCAGACTCTCAATGGAATAGGTTTGATTCAAGATCAAATTTACAAAAGTAGCTTTGTCAGATGGGCTAGGCGATTCTTTTGTCAACTGAATAAACAAAAAGTCAACCACCTTGCCAGGGTCTTTCGCGTCTGCACCTAGGCGCACATTCAGGGCTGCTTGCATCAGAGAATTTTGCGTGTAGTTTTGACGTTCAAGTAAATCTAAACAAATGCCAACATAGTTTGGCAATGCAACTGCGTCGCTACCAAACACCAAGCCCAATGTCTTGGCAGCCACCCCTGCGTTTTTGTCCATGTCAAACGCCAGACCTTTGTCTTTAAACTGTAAACGTTCAATGCTGAGGAGCCAATCAGTTCCTTCACTGTAGTTGGCACTGCCAACCTCAATACCCGTGCCATCTGGCTTCACAACGTAGTCATTGAAATTACCCGAATAAACTACCGTATCAACCCCCGGCCCCCCATCAAAGTTGTCTTTGCTGGGCGTACTTGCAAACATGTCCGGAATTTCAAGGCTGACCACTTTGTCTGAAAATTCAATGGCTTCTACGTTGCGCAGCACCAGTTTGTCGCTTCTGGAGGCGCCAGAAACGGCGTCCAAATAGGTAGTGCCTTGGAGTGTGTTGAGGTTGAACTTGCTGGCCGGCCAAAACACGTACACGGTGTCAAAGCCTTTTTTGCCATCAATGAAGTCAGAGCCACCCAGCGGACGAATGTAGTCGCTCAGGTCAGAGCCCAAAATCACTTCTGCGCCCTTGTCTGTCTTGCCCACAATGGTGTTCACCACACTGCTCAAATGTTTCTCCACTTAAATTTCATGTATTTATAACATTTGTAAACAACATCAGTTTTTCAATTTGAAATAGGCATAAAAAAAACCCTGCAGGCTTTAAAGCTGCAGGGTTTTCAATCTAGGCTGGTCAACGCAAAAGGATCATGACCCGCCAATACCCGTCACGCCCGTGGCCACTGCCGTAATGGGCACGGTCACCAACACGCTGTCGGCCCTTCCGTCGTTCACCACCAAGCTGGCCACATACACGCCAATGGTGTCTGCCGTAAAGGTGGGTTTTGCTACAGTCGCAGAAGACAAAGCCGCTGAACTGCCAGTTGGCTTGGTTGTAAGTACCCACTTATACGTCAATGTGTCGCTGTCAGCGTCTGTACTAGCAGATCCATCTAAGGTGACCACAGTGGCTGCATAAACCGTTTGAGCGCTGCCCGCATTGGCAACAGGCAGTGTATTCAGGGGCGCAGCCACAATGCGTGAGCTTGCTACGATGCCATTCACTTTGCCGTCGTTCACGGACAGCCCCGCCACATAAGTGCCTGAAACATCTGCCGTAAAGGTGGGCTGCGCAACGGTGTCTGAAGACAAGACGGCAGTACTGCCTGTGGGCACAGACAGCACCCATTTGTAGGTCAGTTCATCGCCGTTGGCGTCTGTGCTGGCAGTGCCGTTCAAGGTCACCTCGCTGCCAGTTATCACCGATTGGTTGGCGCCTGCATCGGCCACGGGTGCCACGTTGGCACCCGACACGTTGATGGTGGTGGCTACCACTTCGCTGTCAATTTTGCCGTCGTTCACGACCAAGCTGGCCACGTAGGTGCCCGAAGCATCGGCTGTAAAGCTGGGGTTGAATACGGTGGCTGAGGACAAAGTAGCCGTGCTACCAGCAGGCTTGTAAATGATGGCCCATTTGTAGGTTAGTTTGTCGTTGTTGCCATCGGTACTGCCAGATCCGTCCAAGTTCACCACGGTGCCCATGCCTACATTTTGGTTGTTGCCGGCATTGGCTACTGGGGTGACGTTAGCGGCGTAGGCTGTCACGGTGGTAGCGGTTAACACGCTGTCCACTTTGCCGTCGTTTACGGTCAGGCCAAACACATAGGTTCCCGCCAAGTCGGCTGTAAATTTAGGGTTGGCCGAATTGGGAAACAACAAGGTGGCCGTGCTGTTGGTGGGCTTGGTCAGCATGCTCCAGCGGTAGGTCAGCGCATCGTTGTTGGAGTCGGTACTGGCCGAGGCATCTAAATAAACCACCGCGCCAGACGGCACGTTTTGGTTCACGCCGGCATTGGCCACAGGCGCAGAGTTGGCATTGGATGCCACCACAGTAGCCAAGGTGGCCGTGCTGCTCAGTTGGCCGTCGTTCACCACCAGGCTAAACGTGTAGGTACCAGCCAAATCGGCTGTAAAGGTGGGCTTGGGCACAGTGGTAGAAGACAACACAGCCGTGCTGCCCGTAGGCTTTGAGGCCACCACCCAAAGGTAGGTCAGCTTGTTGTTGTTTGCATCGGTGCTGGCACTGCCGTCAAGGGTTACCAGGCTGCCCACCGCAATGTTTTGTATTACGCCGGCGTTGGCTGTGGGGGCCGCATTGGCATCGTCTTTTTTGCAATTTGCAACACTGCCCAGCAAGGCACCAAACGAAGCATTACAAGCCCCATCGCCTCCACCACCACAGGCAACCAGCAAAGGCAACAGCCCCGCCACTGCAAAAGACTTGGCATACAGACTGAATTTGTTCATGGTGTGGACAGCAAAGGTTAATGGTTCAAAGAGGCAAACGGTTTGGCAAGCTTACTCGGCAAATTACTCACAAGCCGGGTGCGTGATGTCAATGTTCTCAGGATACTTCAAGCCAGTGTCATTGAAAATATCCACAGCGGCGCCAATGACACCACCCGCCAGCAAATTGCCCGCCATGGCCCAAGTGGGCATGGGCATGGCCGAAACGGTAAAGCGCTGAGTGCTGGGCGCCTTGCAAGTAATTTCTAAGCTGCTGCTTGAGTTGCTAACCACAAAGGATGCCGGCGCCGTAAAGCTCCAGCGGCCAACATCGTTTTCTGCATAGCACGTGGCTTTAACTGTGCGGTTTTTGCACATCAAGCGCACCGTCACCTTTTGTGTGTCTTCGTTCAGAAAACTGGCACACCCCGACAGCCCAAAGGCCAACAACAGCACCGTGGCCCAGGCCAATGGCCGCTTTAGTTCAGGGAAGTTCATCATGGATGCATTTCAAAAAAGTTTGACCTCCCTGATTCGACAATACAAGTTACAACTTGAGGGTCGCCTAGGGTTAGCCTGCTTACTTGGCGGGCAGCAAGTACGCCACGTCATAGGCTAGCGCATGCGGCTTGCTCAGAAGATTGATCAAAATCATGGCCCTCGCCTCGCCGTCTTCTTCCAAGTACACCGCCTCTAGGCCCTTGAGCGGCCCATCGGCCACCAAAACCGTGTCGCCAGCCTTGAACATTTTTTGAGTAGGTGCCAAAGGTTGCTGCCGCATGCCCTGCACCCAAGCATCGGGCACCTTGGCGGGCGTGGTGCCAAAGCGAACTAGGTGGCTAACGCCTTTGGAAGAACGCACCACCGACAGGTCTTGCATTTGTTCCGTTAAGCGCAAAAACATGTACCGACTGAACAGCGGCTCGGTCACGGTTTGCAGCTTGCCCCTGCGCACCTTTTGAATGTCCAGCATGGGTAGGAACACCTCAAAGCCCTGATTTTCTAGGTTCTCTTTGGCCCGCTGCTCCATACGCGGCTTGCTCTGCACCACGTGCCAAGAAGGGGCTAAGATTTCTGCGGGTACGGGGGCGTTCATAGTAGTTATTTTAAGGGGAGTCTCTGTGAACAAAGCCTCTCAGCCAAGCGTCCACTTTGGCCAAGTTCAACTCACCAGCCTCCAGCATGCCCATGATGTCGGCATAAAGCTGAGCGGGTCCTCGGTTTAGTTTGAAGCCGTTCATTCTTAAAAACACGTCCATGGAGGCAAAAGCAATGCGCTTGTTGCCGTCCACAAACGGGTGGTTCATGGCCAAGCTTTCCATCAGGGCCGCTGCCTGCTCTATGGTGTCTTTGTAGTAGCCCGTTTGGGGCCTGTAAAGGGCAGCCTCCAGCGTACCTGGGTCTCTAACACCCGGTAAGCCGCCGTATCGCTGAATTAAGACTGTGTGCATGCCCAGCACATCCGCCACTGTAAGGTAATCGGTAGACACTTAAAGTATCAAACTGCCTACTTGGCAAGGTCTCTGT
>Ga0255109_1000423_pt1 | contig 11899 bp, 10 predicted proteins | sample Law_Miss_RepB_8h_FD_188471 | JGI IMG/M metagenome (GOLD analysis project Ga0255109, IMG submission 188471) | Freshwater microbial communities from St. Lawrence River, New York, United States - Law_Miss_RepB_8h | ecosystem: Environmental > Aquatic > Freshwater > River | place: USA: New York... | reverse complement strand
CAACCACAGGAAGAACACTTATTGCAGATCCAATATTTAGAACTGTTTGTATCCCAATCCAGCAACCAATTCCCGAGGCCACATATCTGACCATAGGATCTTGAGCTCGCATTGCAATCTTAAAAACAGAAAAAAGGAGAATGCTAATCAAAAACAGTGTGGCTAAAGTTCCAAACAAACCTAACTCTTCGCCAATAACCGAAAATATGAAATCAGTATGCGCTTCGGCAAGATTTCCCCATTTTTGGCGAGAAGCGCCTAGCCCAACGCCAAAGAATCCTCCACTAGCTAACCCCAAGAGACTATGCGCCGGTTGCCAACCATAAAGTTTGTACTGATCCTCGGCGAATGGATTTAGAAAAGCGATGAATCTTTGGACTCGATAAGGCGATGTCAGAACAAGAATAGCCAAACTTAAAAAACTAGCGCTTAGTACAACACCAAATACTCGCAGCTGTAGTCCTGAAACCCAAAGGAGTCCAACCAGGATAAATCCGAAGACAGATGCGCTTCCTAAATCATTTCCAGCCAAAATTAGAACCATACAAAGAAAGAATGCTGGAGTAATTAAGGCTAAAACATTTGAATGAATTCGACCAGATCGCTCGTGCTTTGCCAGTACATAGCCAGCCCATAAGATCATTAGGAATTTAGCGAATTCACTAGGTTGAATGATGATAAAACCCAGACTCAACCAGTTTTGATTTCCACTTGTTGAATTACCAAAAATTTGAACAAACAAAAGCATCAGAACGGAGATTAAAACTCCACCGCGAGCTATGACTTTCCAATGCAGAAGTGTGATTCTTGAAAGCACCCAGGCCATAGGAATTGAAAAGAGTAAAAAAACTAATTGACGAACTGCAATGGCATAAGTTGAACCTGTATTTCCTAAAGAATCTATCGAGGAAGCTGAAAAAACCATAATCAGACCTAGAAGACTGAGCAACAATGTGCTTCCCACAAGCATGTAATAAAGATTAACTGGTTTTGTAAAGAGGTTTTCTTTTCCTTTAGTTTGCATGCCCCACCAATTTCCTCACAGCCGCAGAAAATCGATCTCCTCTATCTGCATAAGAAACAAACTGATCCATTGATGCGCAAGCCGGGGCCAAAACTACGCTATCTCCTGAAGTGGCAAAGGCTAATGCGTGAGTTACTACTTGCTCCATAAGAGAGTTATCTGCCTTGCCCTTTTCATATCCACTTGGTGTCTCAACTTTCACCCGAGGAATTTCTGGGGCAAATTTTTCTAGAGCGTTCTCAATCAAAACTGAATCTTGACCCATCAATATTGCAGCCTTAATCCGGCCTTTACAGCGTTGAACCAAACTCTCCATGTCAGCACCTTTTGCCAATCCTCCAGCAATCCAAACTACAGATAAATGTGAGTTTAACGATGCAGTTGCTGCATGTGGATTTGTTGCTTTCGAATCATCAACCCAGGTTATGGAATCCTTTTCTAAAACTGTTTCTATTCGGTGTCTTCCTGGCCTGAAATCTTGTAAAGCCTTTTGAATTACTGCATGTGGAATGTCAATTGATAAAGCTAGAGCTGCAGCAGCCATAGCATTTGAGACATTGTGAGGAATTGTTGGTTTTACATCGCCGATTTCGCAGATCATCTGAGCCTCCATTGGATCAGAAACAAAACAGCGATCAATAATTAACTCCTCCACAATTCCAATTTCTTCAGGTGCCGGAGTATTGAGAGAGAAAAAAACTTTACGCCCCTTCCAAGAAGCAGAGCGTGTGATGACTTCACCATCATCGGCATTAAGCACAGCGATCTCACTTTTTTCAAGTAGGGACAATTTTGCTTGCGCATACATCTCAAAACTGCCATGCCAATCGATGTGATCATGTGCAATGTTTAAAATTGCTGAACTATGAAACTGCGCCGTCTTGGCCCAATGCAGTTGAAAGCTTGAAAGTTCTACAACCAAATATTCAAAGGGATCTACTTGATCAACTGCATCTATCACAGTCTCTCCCAGGTTGCCGCAGGCTTTAGCATTTAGTCCAGCCGTCTGTAAAATCTTTGCGGCCATCTCTACAGCTGTGGTTTTCCCGTTGGTTCCGGTAATTGATAACCATTTCTGATGTGGGGCAATCTCGCACTTTAGCTGCCAAGCCAAATCAACTTCGTTTAAGACTTCTAAATCACTATTCAACGCCTTGACCAATAAAGGGTGGTCTTGTTTCCAACCTGGTGAGACAACAACTGCATCAAAATCTTTGAGCTCTATCTCATCGGTTTTTATGCCTGCATCAGAGTAGTCATCTGCAATTGTGACTATGCCTCCACGTGATTTAAGGAAACGTTCAACTGAAAGTCCAGTTACACCCGCTCCCAAAATTAGGAACTTTCTGTCGGCTAGATTGGAATTCATCGATTATTTCGCAACCCACTGCGCATAGAACAATCCCAGACCTAGGGCTACGGACAAACCTGAAATAATCCAGAATCGAATAACGATCGTTATCTCTTCCCATCCCTTTAACTCAAAGTGATGGTGCAATGGCGCCATTCTAAATACTCTTTTGCCCCCGCTAATTTTGAAGTAGAAAGTTTGAATCAGCACTGACAATGTAATGATTACAAACAGACCACCAAGTGGGATTAGAAGCAACTGAACACGTAGTGTGGCGGCAAAGGCAGCAATGGCACCGCCCAAAGCAAGTGATCCAGTGTCACCCATCATGATTTTTGCCGGAGCTGTGTTCCACCAAAGAAAACCTGTACATGCACCTGCAAACGCTGCGGCCAGGACTGCTAAATCAAGTGGATCTCTGACTGCGTAACAGCCAGCTGTTGCTTCTGATCCACAACTTTGACCAAACTGCCAGACTCCGATCAAGACAAAAGCAAGAAAAACCATAATTGCTGCACCAATTGCTAAGCCATCTAAACCATCAGTTAGGTTCACTCCGTTGCTTGCAGACATGACCATCAAAATAATCCAAAGAATTACAACTGTTGTTCCAAGATAAATACTTGTCTCCCGCACACCCGACAAGTACTGCGAAATGGGGGTAAGTGAATACTCATTCATAAACTGCAAACCAAGATAGGCAAAACCTCCCGCTGCAAGGGCTTGGCCAGTTAATTTGTAACGCCCTTTCAGACCTCTTGAGTTTTGTTTAGAAACTTTTAACCAATCATCAAGAAAACCAATTACTCCTAAGGCAACAACCAGGCCTATAACAAGTAATGCCGATGCCGTAACAGGAGTTAAAGTTACTAAGTGGGAGAAAAGGTAGCCAAGTATGCTTGCAAGAATAAAAATAATTCCACCCATGGTTGGTGTTCCATGCTTTATATGATGAGTGCTTGGTCCGTCATCTCTAATAATCTGCCCAAAACCTTTTTTCTCCAGGATGCGAATTAAAATCCGTGTGCCAAAAAGTGCAAAAACTAAAGCAAACGCGCCTGATATGAGGATCTGTCTCAACTTTCAACTCCGCTCTTATCTAGCCAATCACTTTCAATCTTTTGGGCCAGGATTTCAAGGCCTTCAGAACGCGATGCCTTTACCAAAACAACATCCCCTGCTGAGAAATGCTCCGCCAGTAATGCAGCTTCTGCAATGTTTTCAACATGGTGAACGCGCATTGCTCCCATACTTTCGCCATACTCTGGTTGATTTATTGCTACTAAGTGATCGATTCCGATCTCCTGGGCAAGGGTCCCAATTTTTCTGTGGGCAACCGTTGTTGACTCGCCGAGTTCATGCATTTTTCCCAAGAAAGCCCATGAGGCGCCACCTCGTTCCTGCGCAAATAAAGTAAGTGATCGCAACGCCGCAGACATTGATTCAGGGTTTGCGTTATAAGCATCATTGATTATGAGAAGCCCAAATACGTCATGGAGCTCCATTCTCCACTTGCTCTTTATTTCAGCTGTAGAAAGTGAACTGGCAATCAACTCAATTGGCAGTTCTAGCGCTGTACCGACCGCCGCAACAGCCAAAGCGTTCGCGATTTGATGTGCACCTACAACTCTCATTCCAACGGCATCGCGGCCTGCTGGTGTGACAAGTTCGAAATGAGGACAACCTTCTCGAATTTCTATATCAGCAGCACGGACATCCTTATCATCTCCAAAGAAGATCACTCGCCCTTTATGAAGCTTTGCCATTTCTGGTGTGAATGAATCATATGTTCCTAGGACTGCAGTTGAACTTTCATCGAGTGAGGAGATCAACTCAGATTTTGTTTTCGCGATTGCTTCAACTGATCCAAACTCGCCTAAGTGGGCTGAACCAACGGTAAGTACAACACCAATATTTGGCTTCGCAATTAAAGATAAACGTGCAATGTCACCTTTGTGGCGTGCACCCATCTCAAGAATACAAAATCTCGTTCTTTCATCACACTCAAGCAACGTAATTGGAAGGCCTAAATCATTATTAAATGATCCGATCGGTGAAACTGTAGGACCAACGGCTGCCAGCATGTGTGAGAGTAAATCCTTGGTGCTTGTTTTTCCCTGTGAACCGGTAATTCCAATAACAATTAAATTTTCTAAACGCGTGCGAACGAATGTTGCTAATGTGGACAAAGCAAGTACAACATCTTTTACAACTATGCATGGACCATCAATGCGTTTAGTCGTCAGTGACAGTACGGAGCCAGCGCGATATGCATCTGCTGCAAAATCATGTCCATCAAAGTGCTCTCCTTTAAGCGCCAGGAAAATTGATCCAGGTATCGCTTTTCTCGAGTCAAATACTGGTGCTTTTGAAACTAAAAGGTTCTTGTCGCAGTAAATCTCTCCACCGAGTAAGAGAGCGATCTCTCCTGCAGTTAAAGTTATCATTTTTTGTCCTCGATAGCCCGAGCCAACTCAATGCGATCATCGAAGGGAAGAACTGCTCCATTTATTTCCTGTCCTTTTTCATGTCCCTTGCCCAGCACAATGACAAGATCACCACCTTTAGCTTCATCTACAGCGGCTTTAATTGCCTGAGTTCTATCCTCTATCACAGCGCTAGGTTCATTAATATCTAAACCTAGAACCATCTGAACCAAAATATCCTTTGGTTTCTCGCTTCTAGGATTATCACTTGTAAAGATTGATACATCAGCGCCTTCGTGAAGTGCCTTGCCCATGAGTTGGCGTTTTGAAGAATCTCTATCTCCCCCACAGCCTAGAACTGCAATCACTCGACCATCTGTGATTTCGTGAGCTGTCTCCAATACTCTTGAAACCGCATCCGGTGAGTGTGCGTAGTCGACCATCGCAATAAAGTTTTGCCCAAGTGCAACGGCTTCTAGTCGTCCAGTTGCACCAGAGAGTGTTGGAAGAATTGCTGATATATCGAGTGGGTCAATTCCGCTCTCAATAGCTAGAGCTACAGCCATAAGAAGGTTGTCGTAGTTATATCCACCGTAAAGGCGGACTTTGCCCTCAATCAGGATTCCACCTGTGCCTCGTATTGCAACATGGGCACCAATGTAATCTCGAGAAATCTTTGTGTAATGCCAATTTGCAGTTGTACCTAATCGTGAGAGAGTCACTATTGGCAACTCAGTTTGCTCTGCCAGCTTTACACCATATTCATTATCAATGTTTATCACTGCAAGATCGGCATACTCGAAAGTAAAAAGCTTGGCCTTTTCTGCAAAGTAATTTTCCATATTTTTATGGAAATCCAAATGATCTTGTGAAAGATTCGTAAATCCAACAACTGCAAAATGGCTTCCTCGAATTCGCTCAAGTGCCATGGCGTGGCTAGAAACTTCCATTACTAAATTGCGCATGTGTCGCTCGCGCATTACAGCTGACAAAGCCTGTATCTCACTACTTTCAGGAGTGGTTCGCACGCTTTCTATTGCTTCTGAACCAATGAGGGTTTCAACCGTTCCAATCAGTCCACTTTCGCGACCGGCCCCAGTCATAATTTGATGTAGCAAAGTTGTAACTGTGGTCTTTCCATTTGTTCCAGTCACACCAACGCTATACAAATCTCGCATTGGTTCCCTGTAAAACCATGCACTCACCACTCCGGCAGCACGTCTTGGATTATTTGAAATGATCACTGGCAAGCCCTTAATTTTTGATGCTCCCAGAGAATCACTTAAGACAGCTACGGCGCCTTTGGCAATTGCATCGGGTGTGAACTCTGCTCCATGAAAATTCTCTCCGGGCAGGGCAATAAAGAGATCTCCGGGCTGAATATGCTTACTTGATTGAGATAATCCGCTTACTTGAATTGAAGAATCGCCAATGATTTCGCCATCGATCAGTGAGCAGATCGACTCTAAGCTAACCTCGAAGGTCTCAATTGGTCTTAACACGTAGAACCTTATTCTGAGCAAGTAACTGTGCTTCATTGAGGGCAACTTTTTTTATTTCTGTCTGACTTGGTGCAACTCCTTGCGACTGCAAGACAAAAGACATTACTTCTCTAAATACTGGACCACCAAGTGCGCCGCCCCAGTGCATGCCTTTTGGATCTTGAATAGTTACATTAATGACATATGCTGGTTTATCAGCCGGAGCAAAACCAATAAATGAAGCTGTATACCCGCGATAACAACCACACGTGTCATCAATTCGCTGGGCGGTACCAGTTTTACCAGCTACTCGATAGCCATCAATGGCAGCCGATGGCGCTGTTCCATGTGCAGAGACAACTGTTTCCATCATCATTCTCATCTGCTTGGCTGTTGTAGCACTTACTACTCGAACTGCCTTTTGCTTCTCAGTTGGTGTGTAATTTCCACTTGAATCACTTGTACCGGCAATAACAGTTGGCGGAACTCTCACTCCATCATTTGCAATCGTGGCAAAGATACTTGTTGCTTGCATAGTGTTCAGTGAGTAGCCCTGTCCAAAAGCCACTGTTGGCGCTGTTGTTCCAGACCATTGGCTAACTTCCAAAAGTTTTCCTCGAGATTCACCCGGTAATCCCGCTCCAGTTTTAACGCCAACTCCGAATTTAGTTAAGTAGTCATACAAACTTTGATTAGAAATCATCTCACCAATCAAAATTGACCCCGTATTGCTTGAAACTGCCAAAATCCCTGATGCGGTTAACCGTTGAGTTGGATGGGGCTCGTGATCACTAAAGACCTTATCTGCACGCTTTAATTTATAGGGAACTGTTAAAACGCTATCTGGAGTGATCTTTTTCTCTTCAATGGCAGCGGCCAAAGTCATGATTTTTCCGGTTGAGCCTGGTTCATAAATATCTTGAACCGATGGATTTCGCATCGCTACTAATGAAACTTTTTTAGTGTTATTTGGATCAAAAGTTGGAGCAGTTGCATGTGCCAAAATGTGTCCAGTCTTTGGATCCATTACGATCACTGTTCCACTTAATGCATTTGATGACTTAACCGCTTTGGCAATTGCCTTAGATGCCACCCATTGAATATCTCTATCAACTGTAAGTCGCACAGATGTGCCTACCTGCGCCGGAATGATTTCAGACTGTGATCCAGGAATCTCGGCTTTGAAACCATTTGCATAGGAATACTTTCCATTAACTCCAGATATCTTCGAGTTCATGCTCGATTCAAGTCCAGTAGCACCAATACCTTCGTGGTTAACAAAACCTACAAGAGATGCGATTAACTCCCCAGATGGATACTCGCGAACATAACTTCGCTCAGGATAGAAACCAATAATTCGCTCAGAACTTACTGGTTCAAACTTTGCGTTATAGGAAGCGATTGCTTCGGTTAATTTCAGCCAAGTATCTGGTTTTGCATTTCGGGAGACCATGCTCCATTTTTTTGTCCCTGTCAGCGCAATCTCTACATCTGCTTCGGGTAAACCAAGTATGGGTGCTGCGAGTTTTGCAACTTTAGCTGGATTTAGAATTTGAGTTTGATCAACAACAATGCTGATCGCAGCCACGCTACGGGCAAATGCCACACCATGTATGTCTGTTATATCTCCTCGGGGGGCCTGCAATGTGCTCACTTTTTCCATCTCATTAAATGCTTTAGAGCGATAATTACTAGCCTGAATGGCTTGAATCTGAATTAATCGAACTCCAAACAAGAAAATAATCAAAGCCATAAACAAAACTAGTGCTCTTATTCTCGAATGTGCCAAGTTAAAGTTACCCATTTTTTAGCACACCTTTTTCAAGGCTGGAATTTAGATCTAAATAGTTTGGAACTTTTGAAGGCTTCATGCCAAGTTCGGCCGCTTTTTGTGCAAGAGCTTCAGGAGAGGAGATTTCGTCAATCGTTCTAGCAATTGCCTCTCGCTGATCGCTGACTAATTTCGCTTCAGCTTTTAACTCTGAAAGCTTAAATGCATCTTGTGCCAACAATGTGTTGATGAAGAGTAAAAACATTAAGCCAACGACACCCACCATAGTGACGAAAACTGCAAAGTATCTCCGATCGGCTTGTTTACCAGCACTTGGCTCTGGGACGAGTTTGAGTGCAACTTCGGCGCTCTTTTCGGCCAGGATTTTTCTTGATCGTGTAACTGCAGGTGCAAGTGAGGTAAGTGCCATTACGCAGCCACTCTTTCTATGGCGCGCAACCGCACTGACTGTGACCGTGAATTCTCTTCTACTTCAACATCTGTTGGCCCTTGGCTACCTCTAAACACCAAAGCAAACTTTGCTGCAAATTCTGGTAACTCCACAGGAAGTTCCCGCGGGGTACCAGAGGTGCTGGCTGAAACAAAAATCTCCTTAACAATTCGATCTTCAAGAGATTGAAAAGACATCACAACAAGCCTTGCTCCAACATTGAGGATTTCAAGTGCAACTGGAAGAGCGCGAGTGATGCTGCCCAGTTCATCATTTGTCTCAATGCGAAGGGCCTGAAAAGTTCGTTTAGCTGGATTGCCACCCGTGCGACGAGTTGCCGCTGGAATCGCGTCCTTGACCAATGCAGCCAGTTGGGCAGTTGAATTCATCGGTGCTATTTCTCGAGCTCTTACAATTGATTCAACAATTCGGGTAGCAAATTTTTCTTCACCGTACGTTCTTAAAATGCGTACTAACTGACCTGGCTCATATGTATTGACAATTTCTGCTGCAGTCAACAATTGTCTGCGGTCCATTCGCATATCCAGGGGCGCATCTTGAGAGTATGAAAAACCACGTTCTGATTCATCAAGCTGCATTGAGGATGTTCCAAGATCAAATAAAGCACCATCGATTTTCTTGAACCCAAAATCTTTTACAACGTCGCCAATCGCATCAAAACTTTGGTGGGCTGTAAGTAGTCGATCGCTAAATTGAGAAAGTCTGTTTGAAGCTTTTGTGATTGCATCCATATCTCGGTCAATTGCAATTACCGTTAACTGCGGAAACTTCTGAAGTAATGCCTCGGAATGTCCGCCCAATCCTAAAGTTGCATCAACCACAACAGGATTTTTTGAAGAGGCAATTGCGGGAGACAGAAGTTCAATGCAACGGTCACGCATTACAGATATGTGTTCATTATCGATACTCACTTGTCCCCCTTTCCTAAGTAACTCCCGCTTTATTTCTTTACAACTGTTCTCATCTCTGGTCACTGCCGGCCGACGGATCTGAAGTTGTAACGGCACCGGGGAAGGGGTGTCGCTACTTTCGAAGGGTCGGCAGTGGCCACAAATGAGAGTTAGAACAAACCTGGAAAGACCTCCTCTGAAACTTCAGCGAAACTCTTTTCACGATCTGCTAAATATTCACTCCAAGAATTTGAATCCCAAATTTCAACTCTTGTATTTGCGCCAATAACAACGCAATCTTTTTCTAATCCTGCATATGTTCGAAGTGCTTGAGGAATCGTTACTCGACCTTGGCGATCAGGAATTTCATCGTGAGCACCAGCAAACATCACACGGCTGTAATCACGTGCTGACTTTGCAGTTACTGGTGCTTGTTTAAGGGTTTGTGTAATTTCAGAAAACTCTTGTGAAGGAAATACATAAAGACAACGTTCTTGCCCTTTTGTGATTACTAAACCTGCAGAAAGCTCTTCGCGAAATTTCGCTGGAAGAATCAGGCGTCCTTTTTCATCTAAACGGGGTTCGTGGGTGCCAAGAAACATCGCTGCCCACCTACTTCCCCTAGATCAAGCTCGGCCAAAAACCAGGCTCAACTGCCTGTGTAATTCCCCACTTTACTCCACTTTTCCCCTTTTTCAACCACCTTTCGCCACAATTAACCCATTTACCCCCACCTTCACCCCACAGGAGTTTGGGCATAAAAAAACCCTCCAAAAGGAGGGTCAGATTCAGGAGTAATGGGCAGATCTTCGCCCTTACTTAGGAGACTTATTGGTTATTGCGCTCGTCCCAGCGTTGGTCCCAGCGCTTATCCATGCGATCACGCAATTTTGATGTGTTTTTGGAAGTCTTTGGGCCCTTGGAGTTCTTAGACAGGGACGTCACCTTGCCAGAGGCTGAAAAACTAGAAATCACAGTGATAACCCCGGTCAAAGCGATGAGAAAGCCGACTATGCCGATGGGGGCGGTTTTACTAATTACTCCCGCTAACACCGTTACCAATCCAACTAGCAAGAGAGCTACTCCCTTAATTATCCGATTTTTGGAAGGAGATAGCGGTGATGCAGAAAGTGCCGATACCAGGCGTGGATCCTCGGTTAAGAGGGCAGCCTCCATCTCTTCTAGAAGGCGCTTTTCACGATCAGATAGTGACACCTGCTCAGAATAGAACAGATTTGCCTGACTCGCTACTCCTCTTGTTCATCGCCGGAATCAATGAGTCGAGCAGGGCGTACCGAGCCTGGGCCAAAGCGCTCACGGGCTTTATCTACGGCGCCTTCAGCCTCTCGCCAGCCCTTTTCTCTCTCACCAAGCATCAGTTGCACAGGTGCGCCTTCAGTTAAATTCTCCAAACTAACTCCCACCAACCGAAGACGAGCGCGATCAATTCCAAGGGCTTCATAAATCGTCTTCACAACTTCATAGACCTCATGTGTTCCATCAATTGGAAGGGGTAAAGTTTTTGATCGATTAATTGTTGTGAAATCTCCGAAACGAACTTTAATGCTAATCGTCTTTGCAAATAATCCTTTATCTCGAAGCCTAGAAGTTGCGCGCTCGCACAGTTTTAAATACTCGCGCAAGATCTCTTCTGGATTATCTAGATCAGTTGGAAAAGTTTCTGCCGCACTAATACTTTTTTCGCCGTCATGTGGTGCTACATCTCGATAATCCCTTCCCCAAGAAAGCTCATGCAATGTTGCTCCAGATGCTTGCCCAACAGCACGTATGAGAGTTGTTCGGGGCAACTTGGCAATATCTTCAATTATCCGAAGTCCTAAGCGCTCTAGAATTTCAGCAGTTTTTGGACCAACACCCCACATCGCCGAGATTGGAAGTGGGTGCAGAAAATCTAAAATCTGCTCTGGCGCAATTTCCAGCATTCCATTTGGTTTGCAATGTGTCGATGCTAATTTAGCAATGAACTTTGATGGAGCGATTCCAACAGAACACGTTATACCTTCTTGGCTTTCTACTTTTGCTCGAATTGCAGTTGCAATCTCACGACCAGTTCCTAATAATCGCTTAGCGCCAGTAACGTCTAAAAAGGCTTCATCAACTGAGACTGGTTCAACGTTTGGAGTAAAGCTCTCAAAGATCTCCATGATGTTTACAGAAACTTCTTGATACCTGGCCATATCTACTGGTAAAAAAACTGCATGTGGGGCTAATCGACGTGCTTGACTCACAGGCATTGCTGAATGAATTCCAAATTTGCGCGCCTCATAATTTGCCGCTGAGACCACTCCCCGTGTTCCCATCCCAATTACTACTGGTTTGCCTTTTAACGCAGGATTATCGCGCTCTGCAACTGATGCAAAGAATGCATCCATGTCTACATGAAGAATTGTGGCCTGTGTTGGCCCATCAACTGCACTCATATTACGAGCGTACTTTGTTTAGTGTTCCAACTTTCGTAGGCGG
>Ga0255109_1000410_pt1 | contig 12080 bp, 7 predicted proteins | sample Law_Miss_RepB_8h_FD_188471 | JGI IMG/M metagenome (GOLD analysis project Ga0255109, IMG submission 188471) | Freshwater microbial communities from St. Lawrence River, New York, United States - Law_Miss_RepB_8h | ecosystem: Environmental > Aquatic > Freshwater > River | place: USA: New York... | reverse complement strand
CATCGCCGTCATCGACGTCGGCACGCACAAGACCGTCGCCCTCGTCGGCCAGCTCATCGACGGCAAGGCCCGCATGCTGAGCTACTCCGAGCGGCGCACCGACGGGGTCGTCAAGGGCACCGTCACCGACCTCGAGAAACTCCAGCGCTGCGTCCACGAGGTCGTCAACGACGTCGAGCGCGGCGCCGGCCGGGCGCTCGCCGAGATCTACCTCTCCATGTCCGGGCCGGCCGCCGAGGGCGAGCGCGTGAAGGGCATCATCTCCGTGCCGGCGGCGGACGGCCGCGTGACGCGCCAGGACCTGTTCGACGCGGTGGCCTCGGCCAAGCGGCTTGAGCCCCCGGCCGGCCGGGCGACCATCCTCTACATGCGCCAGCCGACGATCCTGGACAACCGTCCCGTGGTCAACCCGGTGGGCATGACGGGCCGCCGGCTCGAGGTCCTCTTCTGGCGCGTCACGATGGACGAGGCCAACCTTCGCCTGCGCGTGGGCATGGTGAACGCCATGAGCATGATGCTGCGCGACTTCATCCTCGCCTCGCACGCCGCGGCCTGCGCCGTCGCGACCGAGGCCGAGAAGCAGGGCGGGGTGCTGCTCATCGACATGGGCGCCGGTACCACCGACTGGATCCTCTACTACAAGGAGCACATCCTCTGCGCCGGCTCCATCCCGGTCGGCGGGGAGCACATCACCAACGACCTGAGCGTCGGGCTGCGCGTCAGCCGCGAGACCGCGGAGGACCTCAAGCAGCGCTTCGCCTCGGCGGTGCACCGCGACACCGACCTCAACCAGACCATCTGGAAGGACGGCGACCGCGGCCTCGGCGATCAGCAGTTCAACCGCGGGACCATCACCAAGGTCAGCTCGCTGCGCTACCAGGAGACGCTGGATTTCGTCCGCAAGGACGTGCTGCGCCAGCTCGACCAGATCTTCCCCGATCACCCGACGAAGCTCGACCAGCACCTGCTGCCCTCCGGCGTCATCCTCACGGGCGGCTCCGCCAACCTGCAGGACGCCGCCGAGGCCGTGCAGCTGGTGCTCGGGCTGCCCGCCCGCGTGGGCGTGCCGGCCTTCGAGGTCGAATCCTTCCGCAAGCCCGAGTACGCCGGCGTCGTCGGCATGATGACCGCCGCCATCACCGACGCCCCGCCGCCGCGCCGCCGTCCGACCGGGTTCCTCGCGACGCTCCGCGACCTCTTCCGTTTCTGAGCATGGAACGCGCCCCCGCCATCCTCCTCGTCGGCCTCGGCGGCGCCGGTTGCGCGATGGTCGCGCGGCTGGCGCCGGGCCTGCCCGCAGACGTGCAGGTCCTGCGCGTGGACACCGACGCGCGCCTCGTCGCCGACGGCGCTCCGGGCGCCGTGCTGCAGGTCGGCCGGGCGCAGACCCGCGGCATGGGCACCGGTGGCGAGCCGGCCCTCGGGGCCGTCGCCGCGGAGGCCGAGGAGGCCGCCCTGCGGCGGGCGTTCACCGGGCTCCCGCTGGTCGTGCTGGTGACCGGGCTCGGCGGCGGCACCGGCAGCGGCGCGGCCCCGGTCGTGGCCCGCCTCGCCGCCGAGGCCGGCGCGACCGTCCTCGCCTTCGCCACGATGCCGTTCTCGCACGAGGGCGAACGGCGGATGCGCCAGGCGAACGAAGGTGCGGTTGCGCTCGGCCAGAAGGCCCACGGCCTCGTGTTCGTCCACAACGACCTCCTCCTGCAGCAAGTCTCCACCGAGGCGCCCCTCTCCGAATCCTTCGCGGCCGCGGACGCCTGGGTCGGCGGCGCGCTGCGGGCGCTCGCCGCCGCCTTCGAACCCGGCGCGCTCGTGCCCGTCGATCCCGCCGCGCTCCGCGGCATCCTCGCGAGCCCCGGTTCACCGACCCTCTTCGCCTACGGCGTCGGCGCCGGTCCTGGCGCGGCCCTCCAGGCGGCGCGGGCCGCCGGCAGCTGTCCCTTGGCGCACGCGCCCGGGGCGGTGACCAAGGTCGCCGCGCTCTTCGTCGCCGTCGCGGGCGGCCTCGCGCTGACGAGCGCGGACGCCTTCGAGGCCGTCGGCGCCGTCGCGGGCGGCCCCGCGCTGACGAGCGCGGACGCCTTCGAGGCCGTCGGCGCCGTCCGGCTCCGGTTCGGGGGCGAGACCACCACGCTGCTCTGCGCCCGCATCGACCCCGCCCTCGGCGACCGCGTCGAGGTCTCCGTGCTCGGCGCCTCCCTGCCGGTGCCCAAGCCCGCGCCCAAGCCGAAGAAAGGCGCGAAGGCCGTCGACGCGGGCCAGCCGCTCTTCGGGTTCGCGACCGAGGAGACCCTGCGCCGCGGTCAGTTCGGCGGCACCCCCATGACCTTCATCGAAGGACAGGACGTCGACGTCCCCACCTACATCCGCAAGGCCATGCGCCTGCCCGCAGGCTGAGCGAAAGTCGCTTCCCGGTTGCGCCCCGCGAACGTCCGCCTACGGTGCCCTAATGTCCGCCTTCGACGTCGCGACCGTGCGCCCAGACTTCCCGATCCTCGGGCGGATGGTGCATGGCCGCCCGCTGACCTACCTCGACAACGCCGCCACCTCGCAGAAGCCGGCGGTCGTGATCGAGGCGCTCCGGCGTTACTACGCGGAGCAGAACGCCAACGTGCATCGCGGCGTCCATTTGCTGAGCGAGGAGGCCACCGCCGCCTACGAGCGCGCCCGCGAGGTCGTGGCCCGGTTCCTCGGGCTGACCTCATCCCGCGGCTGCGTCTTCGTCCGCGGCGCCACCGAGGGCATCAACCTCGTCGCCGAATGCTGGGGCCGGACGCACCTCCGGGCCGGGGATGAGATCCTCCTGACCCAGCTCGAGCATCACGCGAACATCGTGCCCTGGCAGGCCGTGGCCGAGCGCACCGGCGCCAAAATCGTCGTCGCCCCCATCACCCCGTGCGGCGACATCGACCTGCTCGCGTTCCGCGGCCTGCTCTCGGCCCGCACCAAGCTTGTCGCGTTCGCGCATGTCTCCAACGCCCTCGGCACGGTGAATCCGGCGGCCGAGATGACCCGCCTCGCCAAGGCCGTCGGCGCCACCGTCCTCATCGACGGCTGCCAGGCCGCCGCCCACTTCCGGGTCGACGTTCCCGCGCTCGGCTGCGACTTCTACGCCTTCTCCGGCCATAAGACCTTCGGCCCAACCGGCATCGGCGTGCTGTGGGGACGCCCCGAGCTCCTGGACGCGCTGCCGCCTTACCAGTTCGGCGGGGACATGATCCGCAAGGTTGACTTCGCCGGCACGACCTACCGCGAGGCCCCGGAGCGTTTCGAAGCTGGCACGCCGGACATCTCGGGCGCCATCGCCCTGGGCGTCGCGTTGGAATACGTGATGCCGATCCAGGCCGCCGCGCACGCGTATGAGCAGGCGTTACTCGCCGCCGCGACCGCGCGCCTGCGGGCCATCCCCGGCCTGACGATCGTCGGCGAGGCCGCGGAGAAGGTCGCCGTCATCTCGTTCAACCTCGCCGGCGGTCATCCCCATGACGTCGGCACGCTGCTCGACGCGGACGGCATCGCCATCCGCACCGGCCACCACTGCTGCATGCCGCTGATGAAGCACCTCGGCCTGCCCGGTACCGCCCGCGCTTCGTTCGCGTTCTACAACACGCTGGAGGAAGTCGACCGCCTCGGCGCCTCGCTCGAGAAGATCCGGCGGATGATGGCCTAGTCCGGCGTCGGCGCGCCCGCGTTCGTCCGTCGGATCACATCGAGGATACCCTGCACCTCCCAGTTGCGGGCCGGTCCTTCGAGCCCGAGGAGTTGGCGGGCCTCGCGGACATCCTCCGGGTGGTTGCCCGGCGGCCAATTCATCCAGACATCCGCGAGCGGCGCGCGGGGCGCGGTCAGCAAGGGCAGGAGCGCGTTGATCGCCAGGGTGTCCGCGCGACCGTCTGGCAACACATGGCAAAGGAGCTCGTCGATCAGCCGACGGCGATGGCCGGGCAGGGGCACCGCGGGCAGGTCCGCGCCCCAGGCCTTCAGTTCGATGCGCCAATCGGGACGCAGGCGGTTCAGTTCGAGGTATTGGGCCAGCCGGCGGTAAGGGTGGCCCGCCGGGCGCAGGCCGCGTAGGCGCCAGCGACCGCACTTCTCCATGTAGAGCCCGTCGAGCCCGAGCAGCAGCATCTCCGCAGGCGCATGGCTGCGGGCCAGCTCGCACATCGGGCCCCGGTTGCCGCCGAGCCCGAGCGACTCCATCACCAATTCATGGCAGGCGGCCTCCCAGCCGACCTCGCGGATCCGCTGCCGGGCCAGGCGCTGTTTCGCCGCCCAGCGCAGGGTCGCCCTGCGCCGCAGCCCGCGCGTCAGTTCTTCCTCCGCCGCGCGGACGCGCCTAGCCACCTCGCCCGCCCGGCCGCGCAGCTCCAGCAAGGCATCCTCCTCGGCGAGGTCCTCGAGGTCGCGCGGCAGGTGCGGGAGCAGTACGACCGCCTCGGGCACGTGGCCGCTCGCCGTCTGCACCGTACGCAGGCCGGGGAGCAGCACCGCATGCAGCACCACGCCGCCGAAGCGCGGGTCCTTCTGGTGTCCGTGGGCTTCCCAGTCGCCGCAGCGCAGGTGAATCTCGACATCCCCGCGGACCCGGCGACCTCCCACGCGCAGTTCCGCGCCCAGGAAATCGGGTCCAGCTCCGCGGTTCCAGTCGCCCGGACTCACGACCTCGACCGTCGCCCCCGAAGCGGCGGGCATCGGGCCGCGCACCTCGCCGGAGGCCCACAGACGTTGGATCGCCCGCTCGCCGATGGCGAAGGGACCATAAGGGCCCTCGATTTCTTCCACGCGGTCGCAGGTGCTCATGCGCGCAGACAAGCGGACGAAGCCTCGCAGGGGAAAACAGGAGAAAGACCAAGGGTAATCCTCCGAATCCGCTTGAGAGGAAACCCCGGCGACCCTTGAATCCTCGATACGGAGAGGTGGCAGAGTGGTCGATTGCACCTGACTTGAAATCAGGCGAGCCGCAAGGCTCCGAGGGTTCGAATCCCTCCCTCTCCGCCAGTTTCGAAGAGGCTCGGAGGCCCAGAGGCTCCGAGGCTCAGATTAGTTGAAAATCAAAGAGGGATGAGAACTTCCCCAAATAGCTAATGATGAAAGGCTATTGTGGCTGGGTTGGCCTTGCGGCTTGAACCTTATAGGAGGGATGGTGTCCTAAGGGATACGGATGCCGCCCCTGAATCCGAAATCGCCCCGGCGACGTCTGTTTGCCCTGACGTCAGGGTTGCTGTTGTCCGTCTCTTTGCTTCAGGCCGACGACTACGCCGAGAAAGTCCTGCCGATTCTCAAGGACTCCTGTCTGAACTGCCACTCGACCAAGAAGCAGAAGGGTGACGTGGACTTGGAACGTTTCGCTTCGGTCGTGGATATTCGCCGGTCTCCGAAGGTCTGGGAAGAGGTGCTGGAACAGGTCGCCAGCGGCGAGATGCCGCCGAAGAAGGAGAAGCCTCTCTCTGCGGCCGCGAAGAAGGTGCTGCTCGATTGGACGCGCACGACGCTCGATGAGATCGCGATCGCCAACGCCGGTGATCCGGGGCCCGTCGTGCTCCGCCGTCTCTCCAACTCCGAATACACCTACGCGATCCAAGACCTGACGCGCGTCCCGTCACTCGACCCGGCCCGTGAGTTCCCAGTCGATGGCTCCGCGGGCGAAGGCTTCACGAACGTCGGCGCGGCCTTGGTGATGTCGCCGGGGTTGCTTTCCAAGTATCTCGATGCGGGCAAAGATGTCGCCCAGCACGCGGTGCTGCTGCCCGACGGCATCGCCTTTTCCGGGAAGTCGACCAGGCGCGACTGGACCAACGAGAAGGTCGCCGCGATCAAGGCCTTCTACGCCCGCTATTGCGGGACGGCCAAGGGGGAGACCCGCCTCGTGCAGGGCATCAAGGTGGACGTGGCCGGCGGGGAGGGGCGCCTCCCGCTCGCCCCCTACCTCGCCGCCACGGTGAGGCATCGCGAAGACCTAAGCGCCGGCGCTGAGTCAGTCGCCCAGTTGGCCCGGCGACTCGACCTCAACGCCAAGTACCTCGGGCAGCTCTGGGCCGCGCTCACCGACGCCAAGCCCTCGCCCTTCCTTGAACCGATTCGTTCTTCGTGGCGCCAGGCCAAGCCGGAAGACGTCCCGGGTTTGGTGGCGGCGATCAATACGTGGCAGGGCTCGCTTAGCCGTTTCGGCGCGATCGGCCATATCGGTAAGGTCAACGGACCCGCAGGGTGGCAATTGCCGGTGAATCCGATCGTCACCACGGAGGACTTTCGGGTGGCGGTCCCCGGGGGCGCCGCGCCCAAGGCTTACCTGGTCTCGTTCGCCCTGCGCAACGATCGGCCGCCGGCCAAACTCATCTGGGGTAAGGCGCGGGTGGTGGTGAAGGGCCGGCCCGACATCGCCGTCGCCCTGCCGGTGGACTCCTCCCGCGCGGTCATTGAGGTGACGTTGCCAGGCGGACTGCCCAAGGGAGCCGAATTCTTGGTCGAGTGCCGTCTGGACCGGGACGCCCCCGGGGGGGCTTGCCTGCAGGCGAGGGTGCTGACCGTCCCGCCGGCCGCGGCGGTTTCGTTGGTCCCGACCGGAGCGCCCATCAGCAAGAAGAAGGGCGGTCTTTGGAGCGACGGCGAGGGGGCGATGGGCTTCGCCGCGCCGCTGCTCGCGACGGAAGGCGGCGAAGCCCGGCGGGAACTACTCCGCGCGGCCCAGGAATTCCGCGAGGTGTTCCCCGTCGCGCTCTGTTATGCCCGCGTCGTGCCGGTCGACGAAGTCGTCACCCTGACCTTGTTTTACCGCGAGGACGACGTCCTGCGCCGGCTGATGCTCGATGATAAGGCCGCCGCCGAGCTCGACCGTCTTTGGTCTGACCTGCGTTTCATCAGTCAGGAGGCGTTCCTGCAGGTAGAGTCGTTCGAATCCCTCTACCAGTTCGCGACGCAGGACGCTAACCCCAAAGCCTTCGAGCCATTGCGTGAGCCGATCAAGCGCCGCGCGGCGGAATTCCAGCAAGAGCTCCTCGCCGCTGAACCTAAGCACGTCGACGCGGTCGTGCGCCTGGCTGCTGACGCTTGGCGGCGTCCGCTCAAGGACGGCGAAGCCGACCAGCTCCGCGCCCTCTATCAGGAACTCCGTAAGCAGGAGTTGCCGCATGACCTCGCTGTCCGCAGGCTAATCGCGCGCGTACTGGTCTCGTCGGCTTTCCTGTACCGCGGAGAGAAGGCCGCCGCCGGTGAGAAAGCTGCGCCGGTCAATGACTGGGAACTCGCCACGCGTCTCAGCTTCTTCCTCTGGTCTTCCGCGCCCGACGCCGAACTGCGGGCTCTCGCCGCCTCCGGTAAGCTCCATGAGCCGGCTGTGCTCGCCGCCCAGATGCGTCGTATGGTCAAGGACGCCAAGTCGGAGCGGCTGGCCCGTGAGTTCGGTTGCCAGTGGCTGCACGTGCGCGACGTCGCTACGCTTGATGAGAAGAGCGAGCGGCACTTCCCGACCTTCGTCTCGCTCCGAGGCGCCATGCAGGAGGAGGCCGAGCGCTTCTTCGCCGACCTGTTCCAGCAGGACCGCCCCGTGCTTTCGCTCATCAATGCTGACCATGTCTTCGTGAATGGCCCGCTTGCCCGTCACTACGGGCTCAAGGTGACTGGCGAAGGTTGGCAGCGTGTCGATGGCGTCCGCGCGCAAGGGCGGGGTGGCGTCTTGGCCTTTGCGTCCACGCTCGCCCGGCAGAGTGGCGCTTCGCGGACCAGCCCCATCCTCCGTGGGAACTGGCTGACCGAAGTCCTGTTAGGCGATAAGCTTCCGCGTCCGCCCAAGGACGTGCCGATCCTGCCCGAGACCGCGCCGCAGGGCCTCACCGAGCGTCAGCTCATTGAAAAGCACAGCAGCGACCCCGCGTGCGCGAGGTGCCACCAGCGCGTGGACCCGTTTGGTTTCGCCCTAGAAGGTTTCGACGCCATCGGTCGGGCCCGCTCCAAAGACGCCGCTGGTCTGGATATTGATACCCGCACCGTGCTGCCCGGCGGCGTGTCCGTCGACGGCTTGAACGGCCTGCGGGATTACCTCCTCACGCGTCGCCAGGATGACTTCCTGCGCCAGTTCAGCCGCAAGCTGCTCGGGTATGCGCTCGGTCGGGCCGTGCAGCTCTCCGACAAACCTCTCCTCGACGCCATGGTCGCCCGGCTCAAGACCGGCGAAGGCCGAGTAGGCGGGGCCCTCGAGGTCATCGTCCTCAGTTCGCAGTTCCGCGAAGTACGTGGCCGTGACTTCAAAACGAATCACTGATTTTATGAACAAGCACCAATTCAGCCGACGGACTTTCTTACGAGGCATAGGCGTGACCATGGCGTTGCCGTGGCTCGAGTCTGCCAACGTCTGGGGTGATGAGCCCAAGAAGAACCGCCCTGCCAGCGAGGCGCCTGTGCGCGTCGCCGCGCTCTTCTCCGGCAACGGCTTCCACTCCAAGGAGTGGTGGGCGAAAGGGGAGGGCAAGGACATGGAACTCGGCCAGGTACTCGCGCCGTTGAACGATTTCCGTACCAAGCTGCTCTTCGTCAAAGGCCTCTACCACGAGGAAGCGCGAAAGGGTAATATCCATAGCTCGCAGACGGGTAATCTTCTCTCTGGTGCCCCCATCACCTCCGGTGGCGAGATCCGTTCCGGCACCAGCTTCGACCAACTGGTCGCGCAGAACTATGGCCGTTCGACCAAGGTGCCCAGCCTCGTGCTCGCATGCGAACGCTCGTTCCCGGGCGTGCATAAGAACTACTCCATGCTCTACAGCTCACACATCTCGTGGAGCTCGCCGACGACCCCGACCCCGCTGGAGATCTACCCCGCGTTGGCCTTTGACCGCCTGTTCAAGGATGCCGCTTCGCCTGGCGACCGCAGCGTCCTCGACGCTGTGCTCAACGACGCTGGCGATCTCCGCCGCAACGTCAGTCAGGCTGACAAACAGAAGCTGGACGAGTACCTCGATTCTGTGCGCGACGTCGAGAAGCGCATCGAATCCGCCGGCCAGCGGGGCGAGCTGCAGGGCTGGCGTCCGACGCTCGACAAGCCGAACATCAAGCGCCCGGCGGACGGTATCCCGCAGGACATCGCCGAGCACATGCGCCTCATGTGCGACATCATGGTCCTCGGCTTCCAGACCGACACCACGCGCGTGACCACGCTCAAGCTGAACAACGACCACAGCGCGCTGCGCTTCCCTAATATCAAGTCCCTGCAGCAACCCGGTAACGGCATCGACTACATGATCCACCACCTCTTGTCGCACTCCGACGGACAAGATTGGCTCAAGATCAACCAGTTCTTCATGGAGCAGGTCGCGTACCTCGCCCGGAAGATGGACTCCATTCAGGAAGGCCCGCGGACGTTGCTCGATAACACCATGCTCGTGTATTGCTCCAGCATGATGGCCGGGGCGAAGCACGACAACGACCAGCTCCCTGTCGTGGTGCTTGGTGGTGCCGGCGGCCGGATCAAAGGTGGCCGGGTACTGGATTACACGGGCAAGCCCGATCGTCAGCTCTGCCGCCTCTTCATGTCGCTCATGGACAAGGTCGAGGTCCGCCCGAAGACCTTCGGGGATGCCAAGCAGATGCTCCAGGAAGTCTGAGCTGGCAGGGCGAACGGACAATGCTTCGTTTAGGGCCAGGGTCAGGGCTAGGGGCAGGGACAGGAAAAGCATCGGGTAGGGCTGACCGTCCCGGTCGGCCGGGTGTCTACCTGGTCTATCGCGGAGGAGCAGGGACGCTCGTCCCTACCTGCGCGAACCGCCTCTGAATTGGCATCAGGTCACCTCGATTCAGCACTCGATTCAGAACTCGACGCAGCACTCCGTGATTTTCACCTGTCCCTTTCAATCGTCTCTCTCTTCCGTACTCTGTCATCCGTACTCAGTACTCTATCTTTATGGTCGGCCGGGTGTCTACCTGGTCTGCGGCGGACGAGCAGGGACGCTCGTCCCTACCTGAAGACAACCGAGGCAGCCGCGACCTGCTTCCTGACTCTGCTCCTGACCCTGACCCTCTCTCATTCCCCTCCCTCATTTGACAACCCTTTCGCCGACGGCAGACCGCTGGCCTCCCGCCTATGCCCCGCAAGAAGAACTACCCGGCGACCTTGGAGGCCGCCGTCGCCTACTGCCTTAAGACGCTCCCCGTGAAGACGCTCGACGCATTGCTGCAGCCGCCGCACGAGGAGCTCGTCATCAACCACCATTTCGGACTGGGGATGTGGATCCGCAACCGCCTCGGACTTTGGCAGGGTAACCGCGCCTTGCTCGCGGCCGTCGGCGCCTGGGATCCAGACGATGCCTCGGAGCCGATCCTCGAAGCCTTGGTGGCCTACCTGCGTCAGCACAAGGACTGGAAGCTCCGTCGTCGGCTGCTCCGGGCTTCGAAGTCCGGTCCGGCGACCGAATGAGCGCGGCCATCCGCTCGCCGACCGAAGCAACCGGAAGGGGGGTTGCCTTGTGGCCGGGGTGGTCCATGCTAGCCGCATGCTTGTCAGTGAGCTTGCGCGCCTCACCCCCCGGCCGGCCCGCTGGCTGATCGCCCTGCTCATCGGCAAGGTCACCGTGGTCGGCTCCGTCCCGGCCGGCGGCGTCCTGCTCTGCTCGAACCACCCGAGCTACCGCGACGTCTTCCTGTTCGCGTTCGTCCATCGCGGCGCGCGCCTGCTCGTGCACCCGCTGGTCTTCACGTTCCCCTTCCTCAAGCGCTGGGCGCTCCGGTGGGGCTTTGTGCAGGTCGACATCCCGCTCGCGGTGGAGCTGCTCAAGGGCGGTCAGCCGGTCGCGATCTGCCCGACCGGTCTGGTCGAGGCCTTGGGCGAGGACCTGCTCCCTTACAAGACCGGGGCCGTGCGCATCGCCGCCCAGGCCGGCGTCCCGCTGGTCCCGCTGCGCATCCGCTACGGCAATTACCCGGGCCCGTGGGTGCGGCGTTTCTCGATCACCACCCAGAATATGCTGCTTTTCCTGCTGTGGCCGTTTTACCGCCGCGGGGCCACCGTGACCTTCGGCGAGCCTTTCCGGGTCGCCGGTCTCGACCCCAAGGCGGAGACCGCCGAACTACGTCGCCGGATGCTGGCTTTGTGAGCGGCGGGACTAATTGAACGGGAAGCGTCTTATCATTCTTGGTAACACGCCGAAACCGGCTGGAACATCCCGGGGCTTTGTCTAGTCGTTCTCCTACCCCCATGAGACCCACCCCACCATCCCGCTGGTTGGCGTTCGTGCCGGCCCTGCTCTGCGCCTTCACCGCGTGGGCGCAGACGCCGCCCGCCAAACCGGCGCCCACGCTGCCGCCCGAGCCTCCCCAGGAGGCGGTCACGCAACTCATCAACCTCCTCGACCATGTCCGTGACGGTAAGATGGACTACCATATCAACCCGAAGGCCGACATCCATGGTGACCCCATGGAAGTCTACAAGCTGCAGCCAGATGGCGCGCTTCGCGTCAGCGGGGAAGGCTACGGCAGCATGGTCACGAAAGGCGCCTTCAAGGATTATCACCTCGTCTGTGATTTCAAGTGGGGTGAGAAGACCTGGGGTAGCCGCACGAAGCGCTCCCGCGATAACGGCATCTTGGTCCACTGCTTCGGGCCGATCGGCGCCCAGGGCGGCTCCTGGATGGCCAGCATTGAGGCCCAGATCATCGAAGGCGGCGTGGGCGATATCCTCGTGCTCAGCGCCCGAACCGCGGACGGGATTCCTTTGCCAGTTTCGATCAGTGCGGAATTGGGCCGTGATCGCGACAAGGAAGCGATTTGGACTCCCGGCGCACCGCGCGTAACCATGACGGGTGGCCGCCTCAACTGGCAGCACCGCGACGTCGATTGGAAGGACAACTTAGGTTACCGCGGACGTGCCGATGTCGAATCGCCTTTCGGTGAATGGACACGTTTCGAGATCATCGCCAAGGGCGACACGCTGGAGTATTTCACCAACGGCGTGCTGGTGAACCGCGCGTTCGACTGCAAGCCGAGCGGTGGTCGCATCCTGCTGCAGACCGAGGCGGCCGAGATGTTCGTGCGCCGCTACGAGCTCCACCCGCTGGGCAAGTTCACGGAGAAGTGGACGCCCGCGCCCGCGCCCAAGAAGA
>Ga0255109_1000398_pt1 | contig 12319 bp, 12 predicted proteins | sample Law_Miss_RepB_8h_FD_188471 | JGI IMG/M metagenome (GOLD analysis project Ga0255109, IMG submission 188471) | Freshwater microbial communities from St. Lawrence River, New York, United States - Law_Miss_RepB_8h | ecosystem: Environmental > Aquatic > Freshwater > River | place: USA: New York... | reverse complement strand
ATTGCCTCCGGTGCAATGTGGGTTGACATGAAGACAACTGGTGTTGATGTGTTGGTCAGTGCCCCTCAAAAAGGGTGGAGCGGTTCACCTTGTTGCGCCATGGTTATGTTGAGTGAGCGCGCAAGAACCGCTATTGACGCCACCCAGAGCAGCAGTTTTGCGTGTGATTTAAAAAAATGGCTACAAGTCATGGAAGGCTATGAAAAGGGTACCCATTCTTACCATACAACCATGCCAACTGATGCTTTGACACGTTTGCGCGAAGTGATGCAAGAAACAAAAGCGTATGGTTTCGAAAAAGTCCGCCAAGAGCAAATTGAATTGGGCGAAAGAGTCAGAGATTTACTTGAAAGCCGTGGCATTGTGAGTGTTGCAGCTGACGGCTTCAAAGCACCCGGAGTGGTTGTCAGTTACACCAGTGACCCGGAAATTCAGAGCAGTAAAAAATTCTTGGCCCTTGGCTTACAAACAGCTGCAGGTGTTCCTCTGCAGTGTGACGAGCCTGCCGATTTCATGACCTTCAGAATTGGCTTATTTGGGCTTGAAAAACTTCACCATATCGAGCGAAGTCTTGGGCATTTGTCCTCGGCGCTTGACCAACTGGGTTTCAAGGAAAAAGTAGCGCTGGCTGCATGATATGTTCACCCAAATAGCGCTGTTATTACTCAAAACAGCAATATCTCTTTGGGTGGGTTTATTCCTTTTCCGTTGGTACTGTTTGCTCATCAAGCTGAATTTAAGTCAGGGTGTTGGTCAATTTAGCCATTTCATTTACAAGTTAACTGACTGGGCAGTGTTGCCCTTACGAAGAGTCTTGCCTAAGTTCTCCCAATTTGATCTGGCGTGTTTCATATCTGCTTTTTTGGTTCAGTTAGCCGGCATCTTGCTCCAGTCTCTACTTCTGGCTGGCTACTTTTCACCAATGCACACCCTTGTACTTGCCTTTTTTGAACTTGCAAGTTCCGCACTGAGCGGTATGACAGGCTTGCTGATTATTTTTGCGCTTTTAAGCTGGATAAATGCCAATGCAGAGGTTTTTTACTTTCTCGACAAATTGACGCAACCATTTTTATCACCTGTAAGAAAAATTGTTCCCCCCATTGCGGGTATCGATATTTCTATTTTGATCGTCTTGGTATTGTTACAAGTGGTCAATATAGTTTTGGCTAACTTAAGAGTTTTAGCCTTGTCACTTGCCTAATAAATCAAGATAGGTAGTTGGAGTAACCATAAAAAAACCGCTCTGTGAAGATCACCTTTTGGTCAGACAGTATCTGGCCAAAAGGTTTTAGCCACACGGAGCGGTTTAACTTGCGTACTTAGTAACTGTTCTTAAAGCGCGGCGTTTTGCTGAGCGACCATCATGTAAAGCATGGTGATGGAGAGCATGGTGTTGATACGCGATGTAAGCATTGCTGTCCTGGCCGCTTTGGCTTTTTCGGGCGCTTCTACAACCACCATACCCAGAGCTTTCTTCTGGTTTGGCCAAATAATGAACCAGACATTGAATGCCATCACCAGTGCGATCCACATTCCCAATCCGATGGCGACTACGCCTGGTTGTAAAGTCAATGCACTGACGATATAGCCCTGCATCCAAGCCAACAATAGGCCTGTGACGACCGTGGCAAGAGCGCCGTAACGGAACCAAAACAGCGCTGTTGGAGCGATGACTTTGCTGATAGCTGGTTTTTGTTCATCTGGAATGCTGGACATGGAGGGAATTTGCACAAAGTTGAAATACCAAAGCAAGCCTATCCACATAATCCCTGAACCAACGTGCAACCAACGCATCACGAAACTACCCCAAGCATGGCTGAATTGAATGGGATTACCGGTGACGGATGTTGTAACGAATAAAACAACGATCAGTAAAACCAAACCTGCGAACAATGTTTTGTAAAGAGATTGAAGAATTTGCGCCATGAATGACCTTTTAAGTTAATGAGGATTGAACAACTTCAGACAAAAACAGAAGAATCTATTTTGCCATTGATTTAAATGTTGATCAGGATGGGTTGACCATGACCAATTTACCCATGACTGCCCGGGAGTTCATGCGGGCATAAGCGGCAGTTAATTCGTTCATCGGCATCGTGCGGTCTATGGGTGGTTTGATTTTTTTCTGCTGGTACCAGTCGATCAAGATTTGCATCATCTTTGCATTATTTGCTGGTTCACGTTTCGCAAAATCACCCCAGAACACACCCATCAATGATGCCCCTTTGAGCAGAGGCAAATTCAGCGGGATTGACGGAATAGGTCCAGAGGCAAATCCAACCACCAAGTAGCGGCCTCGCCAAGCAATGGAACGAAAAGCAGGTTCGGTGAATTCGCCTCCTACAGGGTCGTAGATCACATCTGGGCCTTTGCCGCCGGTTAACTCTTTGAGCTTATCTCTGAAATTGTTATCGCCGTAATTGATGACATGGTCAGCACCGAGAGTCAGACAAAATTCGCATTTCTCTGGTGTAGACGCTGCGGCAATCACTTTTGCGCCTACGGCTTTGGCAATCTGAATGGCTGAAGTTCCAACACCGCCAGCTGCCCCCATGATGAATACAGTTTCGTTCGGCTGGAGTAGCGCTCTGTCCACCAGTGCATGGTATGAAGTGGCGTAAATCATGATGAAGGCTGCCGCATCCACAGGATCAAAACCGCTCGGCAAAGGTAGACACAAATGTGCAGGTGCGACAGTATGCGTTCCAAATCCGCCGGTGCCGCTGAGGCATGCCACCGCTTGTCCAACTTTTAGGTGGGTAACTTCCTTTCCAATTGCTTCAATTTTTCCGGCGTATTCAGAACCCGGCACGAATGGAAGTGGAGGTTTCATTTGGTATTTGTTTTGAACGATCAAAACATCGGGAAAATTCAAACTTGCTGCTTCAATCCTGATCAATACTTCGTTGGCCGCTGGAACTGGCGTAGGCAGTTCTTTCCAATGAAGAGCTTCAACACCAATGGGGTTTTCACATAGCCAAGCGTGCATGATTTGTTCCTTGGAAAAAAGTGCGAGTTGTGGGAGGATTTGAAGGCCATCCTCTCACCCTACAATCAGGTTTTAGAGGGTGATTCATGAGAATTTTGATTTCAAACGACGACGGCTACCAAGCTCCCGGCATTATCGCTTTGTTTAATGCCATGAGAAAAATTGCAGATGTGGAAGTTGTCGCCCCTGAGCAAAATAACAGCGCCAAATCCAATGCCTTGACGCTGCATTCCCCCATTTACATTCGACAAGCAGAAAATGGATTTCGTTATGTCACTGGAACGCCAGCGGATTGTGTGCATATTGCCCTAACCGGCTTGCTCGGGTACAAACCTGATCTGGTGGTTTCCGGCATCAATAATGGCGCCAACATGGGGGACGACACAATTTATTCAGGCACGGTAGGTGCCGCCATGGAGGCTTATCTCATGGGTATTCCTGCCATTGCATTTAGTCAAGTTGAAAGAGGTTGGGGGAATATTGACGATGCCGCCCAATGGGCGATGGCGTTTGTTCAAAGCATGACACGAAGATCAATGACAGAGAACTCTCCTTGGTTGCTTAATGTAAATATTCCAAATAAACCTTTCAATGAATTGAAAGCACCCAAAATTTGTAGATTGGGAAGAAGGCATCCCGCTGAGCGAGTCATTACACAAGTTAACCCTCGAGGGGAAACCATGTATTGGATCGGTGGTGCAGGACTTGCCAAAGATGAAGCACACGATACTGATTTTTTTGCTACCGCTGAAGGGCATGTTGCCATCACCCCATTGCAAGTTGATTTGACGGATCACCAAGGCTTGGCCAGTTGGCAAGATTGCGTGACGCACTTGGAAAAGGTCGAATGAAATCTCGACCAAGTTTCCCTGCAAAATTCAATACCAGCCCACCGCAAAAGTTGGTCAAACCATCTTCCCCCTTAAGCTGGGTAGCAGGAGTTTCTGCTAAGCAAAATTCGGTGGCTTCCTCTGCTGCATCTGGATTGGGACTTGACTCGGCAACCGTCAGATCTACCATGGTGAAAAGGTTGGCAGAGGGTGGCATTGAAGATGAATTGGTTTTGAATGCCATGCTTGCGGTTGAGCGTCATAAATTTCTTGACACTGCATTGGCTAACCAAGCGTATGAAGACACCAGCTTGCCCATTGGCTTTGGGCAGACTATTTCTAAGCCAAATGTAGTTGCCCGGATGATTGAATTGTTAAGACAGGGTAAGAACTTGAGAATCACCGGTAAATTAGGTCGGGTGCTGGAAATAGGCACAGGTTGCGGTTACCAAGCGGCGCTGTTGAGCCATGTCTCACAAGAGGTCTACAGTATTGAGCGTATCAAAGGACTGTATGAGCGCGCCAGAGAAAATATCAGGCCGATGCGGCTTGGGAATTTGCATTTGCTGTTTGGTGATGGCATGCAGGGGTATCCCTCCGGGGCGCCTTATGCAGGGATCATTGCTGCCGCTGGTGGAGATAATATTCCCACCGAATGGATAGAGCAATTGGCTGACGGTGGTCGACTGGTTGCACCGATGTCAGTGACAAAAGGAAGCCAAAGTTTGGTTGTGATTGATAAAACCTATTCGGGTATACAAAAAACCGTTCTTGAACCGGTGAATTTCGTCCCTTTACTCTCAGGGTTGTCTGAATGAAATTTGTAAACCCATTTCCCATATACATTCGCCTTATTTGTCTGTGCTTGGCATTCGCAGCTTTTGTTTCTGGTTGCGCAATATCCGGGCGCGGAGCTCCAGCACCTGTTGAAGACCGTAACAAACCCAAATCACAAGCGGTTTCAAAATCCACATATGAAACCCCTCGCGCGACAACTAAAAAGTCCCCTGCTATTGCTCCAGCCGATACAGCGGTAAAACCCGGCTATTACTCCGTAAAGCCTGGTGACACATTGATTCGAATTGGTCTTGATCATGGACAAAATTGGCGCGACATCATCCGTTGGAATGCGATCGAAAATCCAAATTTGATTGAGGTTGGACAAGTGTTGCGTGTTTTACCGCCCTCGGCCGAATCTGCCCCTGAAGCAGTGGTTGTCAAGCCTGTCGCATCACCCGGATCAGTTACTTCAGGCCAAGAAATTCCTGCAAATCCCGCAAGTGCTAAACCGCCTAGCAATGCTGCGACTGAAACAACCGAGGAAGCCATGACATTTGGCTGGCCTGCCGCTGGTTCGGTGCAGTCAACTTTTGATGAGGCTAAAAACAAAGGTATTGATATTGCTGGAAAACTGGGGGACTCTGTGATGGCGGCTGCCGATGGGCGTGTTGTATACGCTGGTGCGGGTTTGAGGGGCTATGGAAACTTGATCATCCTCAAGCACAACAATAACTTTTTAACTGCATATGCCCATAACCAAACATTATTGGTTCGCGAAGAACAGTCCGTAAAAAAAGGACAAAAAATTGCAGAAATGGGCAATTCAGAATCAGAGCAAATCAAGTTGCATTTTGAAATTCGCAAACAAGGCAAACCGATTGACCCCATCAAGTTGTTGCCAAACCGCTGAGACGCACTGCATGCCTGACACAACTGATGTTTTTAATGATGACAAAGGATTGCTGATTGAATCGATGGATTTAGAGGCCCAAGGCATTGCACATCGTTCAGATGGCAAAGTGGTTTTCGTGGAAGGTGCATTGCCTTTTGAGCGCGTCACGGTTAACGTGCATCGAAAGAAAAATAACTGGGAGCAGGGGACGCTCAAACAAATTCTGCAAGCATCATCGCAAAGAATAAAGGCTGAATGTGTCAGCTTTGGCATGCATGCCGGTGCATGTGGCGGTTGCAAAATGCAGCATTTAAATCTGTACTCACAAGTCGCTGTGAAGCAGCGGGTAGTTGAAGATAACCTTTGGCACATAGGAAAAGTCAAACCAGAATTGGTGTTGCGTCCTTTGCAAGGGCCAGATTGGAAATACCGACACAGGTCAAGGTTATCTGTCAGATATGTCGTCAAGAAATCGAAAGTCTTGATTGGATTCCATGAACGAAAAAGTGGTTATGTGGCTGATATGACCAGTTGCGCTGTTCTGCCTCAGCATGTGAGTGATATGTTGATGCCACTTCGTGAGTTGATTGCAGATTTGAGCATCCGTGATCAATGCCCGCAAATAGAAGTTGCGTGTGGCGATGCAAGCACCGCATTAATTCTTCGTCATTTGGTCCCATTGTCCGAACAAGATGGCCAATTGCTCAGAGAGTTTTCTGCTCAATACCAAGTTCAGTGGTGGTTGCAACCGAAAGGTCTTGAATCGGTCGCCCCTTTGGATGACCTCGATTCGACATTCAGTGATAACAGTTTGTATTACGAGTTGCCAGCATTCCAATTAAAGATGTACTTTCGTCCGAATGACTTTACCCAGGTGAATCCTGCGATCAATAAGGTTTTGGTTTCGCAGGCGATAAGTTTTCTGGATATCCAGCCTGAGGATTCATTGGTAGATTGGTTTTGTGGCTTGGGAAATTTCACCTTGCCCATGGCAAGCTTGGCACACAAAGTCACTGGTGTAGAGGGCAGCCAGTCGTTGTTGAATTGGGCGAAAAAAAACCATGAATGTAACAATATTGCGCGATCAAATAAGAAGGCAAACTTACTTGCAGACATAGCATTTCAAGAACAAAACCTGTTTGAAATTTCCGCTGAATCACTCAGGTTATATGGTTCAAACTCAAAATGGCTGATTGACCCCCCACGAGAGGGTGCATTTGCATTGGTTCAAGCGCTGACCGATTCATTGAATGAAGACAGTCGTTGGTTGCCACCTAATCGCATTGTTTATATCAGTTGCAACCCAGCCACACTGGCCAGAGATGCTGGCGTGTTAGTCCATAGTGCAGGTTACCGTTGTACCGCCGTTGGGATGGTAAATATGTTTCCTCATACCGCTCATGTAGAGAGCATTGCGATTTTTGACCGCCCATGAAAAAGGCTCCTCGAAAGGAGCCTTTTTGTAGAAAAGCGGCAATTATTCTTTTTCGCCGCCCATGATCCCCAGCAAAGCCAACAGACTTTGGAATACGTTGATCAAGTCCATGTAAAGTGCCAGTGTCGCTGAAATGTAGTTGGTTTCACCGCCATCAATGATTTGCTTGATGTCATAAAGCATGTATGCGCTGAAAATGCCAATGGCCATGACAGAAATGACCATCATGCCAACTGTTGAACCAATAAAAATGTTGATGATGCTTCCAACCATTAAAGCAATAGCACCAACGAAAAGCCATTTGCTCATTCCCGATAAATCACGTTTGATGAAGGTTGCCAAACTGGCCATCAGAAAGAACACACCCGCCGTACCGCCAAATGCTGTCATGACCAATGAAGTTCCATTGCTGAATCCCAACACCATGCCGATCATTCTGGACAGCATCAGACCCATAAAAAATGTGAAACCAAAAAGTACGGCAATGCCCTTGGAGGAATGCTTGGTTTTTTCAATCGCATAAACAAAGCCGAAGATACCCACCAAAAAAACCACCAGACCCAAGCCGCCCGAGAGAACCCTACCGATGCCAGTTGCCACACCTATCCATGCACCAATAACAGTAGGGATTAAAGTCAACGCTAATAGCCAATAGGTATTTCTCAGGACCTTGTTTCTTTCAACTGCATCAAGCCCGGATTCACGGTAAGGGATGGTTTGGATTTGTTCGCTCATAGGAAACTCCTCTTTTTGACATCACAATCATATGCGATCAATTCATGTTAATTCAAGAATAAGGTTTATATAGTAAATAAGCACTCAAATAATTTGCATTGTCAAATGTATGACTTTTAATTTCTTCGGCTGTTAAGGCTGCCGTTATGCTCTTTGAAACTTAAATGAAAAGAATCCAATGAAAAGCAAATTTACACTTGAATCGGCCGATATCAACGCCATCGCAAAAGCTGCGGAAATTGAAGCCACAAAGAACAATTGGGCTGTTTGTATCGCCATTGTGGATGATGGCGGTCATTTATTGTGGTTACACAGGTTAGATGGCGCTGCTCCCATTTCAGCGCATATAGCTCCAGCAAAAGCGCAAACTGCTGCCTTGGGTAGGCGGGAATCTAAAGTCTATGAGGACATCATCAACGGGGGAAGATACTCATTTTTAACCGCCCCCCTGATAGAGGGCATGCTAGAGGGCGGAGTACCGATTGTCAAAGATGGACAGGTGATTGGCGCAGTGGGTGTAAGCGGCGTTAAATCATCCGAAGACGCTCAAATTGCAAAAGTGGGCATTGCAGCGATTGGCTTGTAATTGCTATCAATAGGTTAGTCGTTCGGGCTTTATCTCCTGAATGATGGTGGTTGCAATTTCTTCTATGCTTTTGGTGGTGGTTGATAACCAGCGTATGCCATGCATGCGCATCATCGTTTCGGCGGCTGATACCTCTTGCTGACAGTTGTCTAAATTAGCGTATGTTGAGTTGGGCCTTCGTTCATTACGTATTTCACTGAGCCTGTCAGCAGAGATTGATAAACCAAATATTTTGTTTAAATGTGGCCGCAAGGCTGGGGGCAATTGTTGCCTTTCAAAATCTTCGGGAATCAGAGGATAGTTTGAGGCTTTGAGACCGTATTGCATGGCCAGATAAAGGCTGGTGGGTGTTTTTCCGCTGCGACTAACGCCGACAAGGATGACATCAGATTTTTCTAGGTCGGTATTTTTCTGACCATCATCATGCGCCAAACTGAAATTGATGGCCTCTATTCTGTCGTGGTAAGCCTTGCTTTTGCTGATGTCTGAAAATCGACCAATCCGGTGGTTGGATTTGATACCCAACTCTACTTCAAGAGGTTTGACAAAAGTACTGAACATATCCATGAGCAATGCATTGGCTCCAGTTGTCAGGATATCTAGTAATTCATCCTTTGCCAATGTGGTGAATACGATCGGCTTCATGCCTTCCTTTTCAGCTGCATGATTGATTTGTTCAACCGCATGGTGGGCCTTTTCATCGGTATCGATGAATGGAAGTCGGATATGTCTGGCTTGAATTTCAAATTGCGCCAATATGGCATTGCCAAATGTCTCTGCAGTAATGCCAGTTCCATCAGATACAAAAAAAACAGTTCGGTTATGCATAAAACACTCAAGATAAGGTTGAAGTAGTGCAAGCTTTAAAATAGGTATACAGGATTAAATCATGCGCTGCCATTAGAAAGAATTTTGTCTAAGTCTCTCAATGCCTACATGCATGTCCGGTGAGGTTTGCCTTCCAGGGCCTCGCTGCGCAACGCTTTAACTTTTGGAGTATTTTCATGTCTGTTCTTTTCAATCCATCGGCACTTGTCGTGCCATTTGAAAACCTGCGAATGTCTGATGTGGACTCGGTGGGTGGAAAAAATGCCAGTTTAGGAGAAATGATTTCTCAACTTCCTGCTGGAGTTGTCGTACCCACTGGGTTTGCCACAACCGCGCACGCATTTCGTGTGTTTTTAAAACAAGATAATTTAGACCAGCGTATTGAGGAGGCACTCAAGCACTTAGATTCAGAAAATGTCAATGAGTTGTCTAAGACAGGAGCATCTATCCGGTCTTGGATCATGGCCCAAGCTTTTTCTCAGGCTTTAGAAAATGACATTCGACAAGCTTTTGACACACTCCATGCAGGCGCTCAATCGGCATCTTATGCGGTGAGGTCATCTGCCACGGCAGAAGATTTGCCCGACGCATCTTTTGCCGGTCAGCAAGAAAGTTTTTTGAACGTACACGGCATCGAAGATATTCTTCACAAAATCAAAGAAGTGTTCGCATCCTTGTACAACGACAGGGCCATCAGCTATCGCGTGCACAAAGGATTTGTGCACTCAGAAGTGGCTTTGTCAGCAGGTGTGCAAAAGATGGTTCGTTCAGACTTGGCGACTTCAGGCGTGATGTTCACTATAGATACTGAATCGGGGTTCAAGGATGTTGTATTCATTACTTCCAGTTATGGCTTGGGCGAAACTGTGGTGCAAGGTGCCGTGAACCCAGATGAATTTTATGTGCATAAACCTATGCTGAGCGCTGGCAAAAATGCCATTGTTCGCAGAAGCCTTGGCTCTAAGTTGATTCAAATGAAATTTGCCAGTGAAAAAGAGCGACAGCATTCTGGGAAATTGGTTGTTACCGAAGATGTGCCATCAGAGATGAGAAATCGATACTCATTAACCGATGAGGACATTTGTCAATTGGCCAAATATGCGTTGGTTATCGAAAATCATTATGGACGCCCCATGGATATTGAATGGGGAAAAGACGGTCTCAATGGCAAGTTATACATTTTGCAAGCCAGACCCGAAACAGTTAAGAGCCAATCTAAGGGAAAAGCGGAACACAAGTACAAGTTAAAAAACAAAAGTACTGTGCTTGCTGAGGGCAGAGCAATAGGGCAAAAAATTGGCACTGGGCCTGTGCGTCTTGTGAGTCATATTTCGCAAATGGACACGGTTCAGCCCGGGGATATTTTGGTCACTGACATGACCGATCCGAATTGGGAGCCCGTCATGAAAAAGGCCGGTGCTATTGTCACAAACCGTGGTGGAAGAACTTGTCACGCAGCAATCATTGCGAGAGAGTTGGGCATTCCTGCGGTGGTGGGATGTGGTAACGCCACAGAGGTTCTACAGGCAGAAAGTTTGGTTACCGTAAGTTGCGCCGAAGGCGACACAGGGTTCATTTACGACGGCCTGCTAGAGACCGAAATTTCCGAAGTCAAGCAAGGTGTCATGCCAGACATACCCACAAAAATCATGATGAATATAGGCAACCCGAGCATGGCGTTTGACTTCGCACAATTGCCCAATGCTGGTGTTGGACTTGCGCGTTTGGAATTCATCATCAACAACAACATCGGCGTTCATCCCAAAGCCATTTTGGACTATCCGAATATCGATTTAGAGTTAAAAAAAGCAGTTGAGTCGATCGCGCGTGGACATGCTTCACCCAAGGCGTTTTTTATTGACAAGGTCACTGAAGGTGTGGCCACCATTGCAGCCGCTTTTTGGCCAAAGCCTGTCATTGTTCGACTGTCAGATTTCAAATCCAATGAATACAGAAAATTGATTGGTGGCAATCGCTATGAACCAGAGGAAGAAAATCCGATGCTGGGCTTTCGCGGTGCGGCGCGCTACTTGAGTGCAGATTTTCAGGAGGCATTCGCCATGGAATGCCTAGCACTGCGAAGAGTGAGAGAAGACATGGGGTTAACTAACGTTCAAATCATGGTTCCATTTGTCAGAACTGTGGGGCAAGCCAAACGCGTTGTCGATTTAATGTCTCAACATGGTTTGTCCAGAGGTGAAAACGGTTTGAAATTGATCATGATGTGCGAAGTCCCCAGCAATGCATTGTTGGCTGAGGATTTCTTAGAATATTTTGATGGCTTTTCCATCGGATCCAATGATTTGACCCAACTCACTTTGGGTTTAGATCGGGATTCTGGAATGCCTTTGTTGGCCGCAGACTTTGATGAACGCGATCCAGCGGTAAAGATTCTTTTACTCAAAGCCATCGAGGCCTGTCAAAAGCACAACAAGTATGTTGGTATTTGCGGCCAAGGTCCAAGCGACCACTTGGACTTTGCAAAATGGCTGGTCGACAAAGGAATTGAATCCATTTCACTTAACCCTGACAGTGTGATTTCTACTTGGAATGCGCTCGCGGCTTGAATGCCTAGGCTTGGTAAAAAATTGAGTAGAATGTAAGGCTTTTCACCCTTGCCGCACCACTGACGACGCTGTGGGCGGCTCAATCCACAAGGAGAGTTCATGCGTCATTACGAAATAATTCTTTTAATTCATCCCGATCAAAGTGAGCAAGTACCTGCCATGCTGGAGCGGTACAAAGCTCTGATTACAAATGGTGGCGGAAAAGTGCATCGTTTGGAAGATTGGGGAAGACGCCAGTTGACCTACATGATCAACAAATTGGCAAAGGCACATTACCTGTGTTTGAATATTGAAGCCAATCAAGAAGTCATGGCTGAACTTGAGCATGCTTTTAAATTCAATGATGCTGTATTGAGGCACTTGACTGTATCGAAGAAAAAAGCCGAAACCGCTCCTTCTTTGATGATGAAAACAGTGGAGCGCGAAGAAGCCCGCAAAACCCAGCACACTGAATTCCAAGCCTGATTTTGTTGCCCAGATGTGAATCGTGTCGATTTGATTGCGCATGTTGAAGAAATATCTGCACTGCGCTACTCTCCCTCAGGGTTACCTGTTGTCGAATGTCGATTGATCCATGAATCCGAAATTGAAGAAGCAGGTATCGTCAGAAAAGTCTCTTTAAATTTAAAGTCAAAAGCTGTTGGCATATTGGCTGAAAAATTAATCCGGCAACCTCT